>Ga0209383_1000107_pt1 | contig 56352 bp, 60 predicted proteins | sample CoawatmetaG02DNA_FD_187510 | JGI IMG/M metagenome (GOLD analysis project Ga0209383, IMG submission 187510) | Marine microbial communities from the West Antarctic Peninsula - Coastal water metaG029-DNA (SPAdes) (version 2) | ecosystem: Environmental > Aquatic > Marine > Coastal ...
TTCCTGTTTTTTTTATTATCTCAATAACACCAGGATTATGCATGACACTTGCCCTTACTATGGGCATGGCGATAGGTCTAAGACAGACAATGAAGATGATGATAGGGGAACTGACGGGAGTTTTAATTATTGCTTCTACCGCTGTTATAGGTGGAGGTACTATTATTTCTAAGTATCCATTAGCGTTCGAATTTTTTAAATATGCCGGTGGACTATATTTAATTTTTGTCGGTATTCAGATGTGTCGTAATTTAGGTAAAATGTCTCTTAATTTGGATGGTTCACATTCATATAGTCCAAATGGTTTTGGGTTAGCATTACAAGGTTTTGTAACTGCAATTGCAAATCCTAAAGGTTGGGCATTTTTTATGGCTATGGTTCCAAAATTTATGAATTATAATTTACCGCTTGCACCTCAAATGACAGCAATGATTATAATAATTGTAGTTATAGAATTTATTTCGTTGATGATTTATGCATCAAGTGGAACTGCATTAAGCAAGATACTGAGTAAGACGGGCAATGTACAAATAATTAATCGTGTAGCGGGCATATTAATGATGTTAGTCGGGGTTTGGCTGGCAACCAGTTAAATTTTTCATATGGCTAAAATTTCTTCTGACTTAACCGTAGGTAAGATTACTAAACTTATTCGTACGATAGCAATTCCAGCAGTCGTGGGTACTTTTTTTCAGACTTTATATAATATTGTAGACGTGAAGTTTGCTGGTATGATTTCTCCTTATGCCTTAACTGGTTTATCAAAAGTATTTCCTGTTTATTTTGTAATAATAGCTTTAAGTGCTGGCCTTAGCATTGGAGCTACAGCGTTAGTTTCTAATTATCTTGGAAAAAAAGATTTTAATAAGGCGTCCTTAATATTTTCTCAGTCAATAGTTGTAGCTATCATGGGTTCAATCTTTGTCGCAGTCTTTGGTATTTATATAGCCCCAATTATTTTAAAATTTTTAAATACTGACGCAAACACATTTACCTATGCTATAGATTATATAAATGTAATTTTTATTGGCTCAATTATTTTCTTTTTACTGACTGTATCAAATGTTGCATTAACAGCACGCGGTGACACCAAAAGTTATAGAAATGTCCTTATATTTGGATTCTTTCTAAATATTGCTTTAAATCCATTATTTATATACGGACTTGGTCCAGTTCCAGCTATGGGCGTTTCAGGTATTGCTATCGCTACGCTTTGCGCAGAATTTATTGCCCTTATTTATATTCTGTCTAAAGTTTTAAAGACTGAAATTAAAGATTTTGTTTCACTTGATTGTTTTTTTCCAAAAAAAAATATAATTATTGAAATTCTTAAACAAGCTATGCCAACATCAATTTCAATGGTATCTGTAGGTTTTGGTATATTTATTTTATTCTATTTTGTGTCGCTATATAGTGATGTTGCTGCTGGAGGGTATGGCGCTGGAGTGAGATTTGAACAATTATTTTTATTACCTATAATTGGATTGAATACATCCACACTAGCTTTAGTTGGTCAAAATTATGGTGCGTTAAAATTTGAGCGTATTAAGGAAATTTATGACAAAACAATAGTTATAGGTATTACCGCGATGATTATAGGTGGAACAATTATCTATTTACTATCAGGTATAGTAATGGGTTTTTTTACAGATGATCCTGAGCAAATTTACTATGGATCACAGTACTTAAAGATAGCTGCCTTCATTGGCCCTGTGTATCCAATTTTTTTTATTAGTGGGGCGTTATTTCAAGGTCTAAAGAAAGCTCATTATCAAACAGCTATAAATTTGCTTAGAATGATAATATTTCCATTAATATTTTTAACTATAGGGGTTAAATATTTTGATATCAACTTTAGAGAGATGTTCTTAATTCTTTTAGTTATTAACTGGATATTTGGATTATTAGTGCTTTTTTTTTCAAGAAGACTAATAACCCAAATATTAACTAAAGATATTTAGATTTTATAAACCAAATTTCTTAGCGGTAGTTGCAAAAAAACCTTTATTCTTTTTATCTTTAATCCAATGATTTACAAAATTAATCCACTCTTGATCACCCCTTGGTAATAAGATTGCAAAAAGTTTTGCATTCTTAGGTTCGTCAAAGTTTATAGTTGCAAGTTGTGGGTAAGTTTGCATTAATTTAATTGCCTCAACTTTAGAGGTAAGTGATACTTCACTTCTACCAGATAATACTTCTTGAAAGTCTCTTGCGGGTGCTTCAACAGCAATTACTTTTGAATCAGGGAAAGATTTTTTTGCTTCATTTTCAAATACAGTACCGAGTGTAACAGCAACAGTAGTGCCATTTACAGATTCCCACCCATCAAATTTATCAGCATTTTTATTAAGTGTCATAGCTACTGTCCCAGTACCGTAGTATGAATTCGAATAGCCTGCCTGCATTGCTCTTTTTGTAGTAATTGATGCACTAGAGGTCATATAGTATTTATTGGCAACAACACCTGAAACTAAATTTTTCCAATCAGTTGGTACAAACTCCAATTCCACTCCCATATCGGCAGCAAATTCTTTAGCTACATCAATATCAAATCCTTCATATTCATTAGTTGCTGGATTTTTAAAACTCCAGCCAGGAAAATCACCTGTTGTTCCAACCTTTAAAGTTCCAGTTTTCATTATTTTATCTAAAGTTGATTCTGCATGAGCTCCAATTAAACTTGATATTATTAGCGTTGTTGAGATAAGCAGTGTTTTAATTATTTTCATAGTGATACCTTTTTTAATTAATTAAATGTAATAAGTTAATATATCATATATGCCATATCATTCTAATGACCACAGGTTGGTTAAAAAAAAACTATGAGAGTAATAGTCATATTATCTATATTTTTAGCCTTTAGTGGCTGCTCAAGTGATTATAATTGGGGTTGGTATGCTATTTCACCTTTTAATAAGCTTGGCGCATCCAATATAGATTTCTTAATATCTGGACTTGGCTTTACTGTATCAGTTTCTTTAATATCAATTTTTTTTGCAACTTTGCTTGGTCTTTTGATAGCGATAGTTGGTATAAGCAAACATAAAGCGTTAAAATATATCAATATAACCTATATCGAAATAATACGAGCTGTACCTGTACTAGTAATGATATTATGGATTTATTATGGGTTACCTGTTTTAGTTGGTATTAATTTTTCTGCATTTACTGCTGGTATTATAGCGCTGTCCATTTGCGATAGTCCATTCATTGCTGAAATTTTCAGATCTGGATTTGAAGCTGTACCCAAAGGGCAAAGTGAGGCAGGTACTTCACTCGGTATGAGATTTTATCAAAGATTTAGATATATTATTCTACCTCAAGCTACAAAAATTATTCTACCAGCTTTAGGAAATCAATTTGTATATATGCTAAAAATGTCGTCTCTTGTTTCTATTATTGGTTTGAATGAACTTACTCGTAAAGCAAATGAATTAGTTGTTAGTCAGTACCGACCATTAGAAATATATACATTTTTGGTGTTAGAATATTTAGTTTTAATTTTAATTATTTCTTATCTAGTAAGAAGAATGGAAAGAAAACTTTCTAATTAATTTTTGATAAAGTTAGTACTGTCAGCACACTTACGGTTGCAGACAGAAAAATTCCCCACATCACATCACTTACTACTATATTCCAATTAAATATATTCATCACCGCATACACAGTTAATGCATAAGTTGCATAAGTTGTTAGGCCGTACATCCCACCACTTATTAGGGCTTGTGAAATAGAGTATGTTTTATTTGGTAGTATTGAAAAATATAATAACCCAGACAAAAAGATAAGATAAAATAAAATTGCAGGAGCTGCCTTAAAGCCAATTTCTACAAATTCAGGAAGATTTGACTTATAAATCTTCACAATAACTAGATTGATAAAGGTTATATCGATAATAATAAAGTAAACAGTGGCGATTAAAAATGCTTTTATCATATGTGAATCATATACTGTTTTTTAATGTTTAAGAAATTATTTTTTTACCCACCAGTACTTGCAGCTATTAGCGCAACTTTTTGTATTTCTATTATTGCCTACCTGAGCGAGATTTCTAATGAATATGTATTATGGATGATACCAACATTTGGTGCATCTGTTGTATTAATTACAGCTTTGCCAGCAAGTCCTTTAGCTAGACCACGCAATATATTTTTTGGACATCTAATCTCTGCTAGTGCAGGTATATTAATAGGTGCCTCATTAGGCGTTACTTTTTTTACAATTGGGATTGCTGTTGGTTTAGCAATTTTAGTTATGATGATGACGGATAAATTACATCCTCCAGCGGGTGGTAATCCAATTCTTGTTATGATTTCAGGAGCAGCTTTAGAATACAATGTCTTGCCGCTTGCTGTGGGCGTTATAATAATATTAATCTACTCGATTATTTTTAATAAAATTGTATTGAAGAGGGATTATCCTTGGTTTTAAAAAACTCAAGTATTTATTTTTTCTTTTTTGTTACAGTTTTCTTTTTAGTAACTTTCTTCTTCTTCTTCTTCTTCTTTTGAACAGGCTTAGCATTTTTAGGAACTAGTGTTGTTACTTTTCTTTCGGTGCTATTCTTTTTAGATTGATCAAATTCTTTTTTAGCATGATTTGACCCTTCTACCAACGATTTTGAAAATGCAGTTGTTGGATTTGTAAACTTAGTTTTGCCTAAGTTTTCTATTTTGGTTGAAATATATCCAATTGAATAAAAGAAACCACCAGCCATATCTAGTTGCCTCCTTTATGAAAGTTTTCAATGAAATTGCAATATTGAGATATAAATGAGTTTCTCCAAGGTTCACTTGGCAATTTTTCAAAATTAAAACTTTCGATTGATTTAAGATTTTTCATAGAAATCTTAGTTTTATCAGCTATTGATCTAAGCTCTATGTCAGTGTTAACTCTTACTTCCTTTAAGTTTTTAATTTTTTTCAATAAAGACTGATCAGCAGCTTGATCTATGCGATCAATACTTTCATCTATTTTATCTTTTAAGTAGCCTAAGCTCATATAATATTTGAATATTAATTTATATTTCATATTAAAAGACACCAGTAGTAAAGGTGTATTTTTAGTACTAATATTTAGCAGTTACTATAGGAATTAATGATAATTAGTTAACTAAGTAATTATTATTAATTACTAATTTATACAATTTAAATTAATTATCTATTTATTGGCCCTTCAAATAAGACACCTTGATCTTTCAATCTAATAATTAGATCGTCTCCAAGACCAGTGGCAGGGGTTAAAACTCCATACTCACCAATATCAGAATTATTTAATAACGAGATTGCACTTTCAACTAGAAACATGGAAGTGCTCTTATATCCAGGATCACCTTTACCATACATTCTATAAACATATTCTTGGTTTTTTGTTGTTTTAGCAACAAAGAGTGCTTCATACCATCCGTTGTTTCTTGTTTTTTCGTTTGGACCAGTACCAGGTTTAGGAAAAAATTTTCTTAAAAAGTTTCTAAAAGGACTTACTATAATCATACCTAATACTGCTAATGACACAGTAGTAATTAAAGCAACTGAATATTTATTTACCATTTGGAATTCATTATAAACAAAATCTGGCCCATAACTTTGTTGTTTTGCTTCCATTAATGCTGCTGACCTTCTAACAGGTCTTGTATTGGTGATGGCCATTACAAATGGTATTACCCATTTATTTAATTTCTTATTTTTCTCAATGGAAAAATAGTCTTTACTTAGTAACATTTGATTTTTTGAATAGGAGCCTTCAGGATTGAGAAGAAATGGGTGACCCATTTTATGTTTACTTTTAAAATCTCTCATGGTGAATGCACTTTCTATAGTTCCACCACTTACACCACCAGACATATTATGATAAGCAAAGATTGATTTTAAAGGTTCATTAATTTGCTTGGCTGCGAAATAGGTGCCTAGATCTGACGGTATAGAGTCGTAACCACATGCAGGTATAATCTTAATTTTATTATCAATACAGCGTTGATGGTAGTTATCAATCAAGTCTCTTACCCATATTGCTTCACCAGTAATATCAACGTAATGAGTTCCTGTTTCAACACAAGCTTTGACAAGTAAATTACTATATTTATTAAATGGTCCTGCATAAGATGCCACGACCTTTGTTGACGCTGTTAGTTTAAGTAATGCCTGTTCATCATTGGCATCAGCAATAACAATCTCTGGCTTACCTGGTATTTCATTTTGAAGTTTCTCCAGTTTATTGCTGTCACGACCGGCAATAGCCCACTTAAATTCGTTGCTATACTTATCCATGTATTTAGCACCTAATGAACCAGTAAATCCAGTTGCGCCATATATAATAATATCAAATTTTTTATCCATAAAGGAATTAGTGATACTTTAAATTGATCAATTATTATATAATAATATTTATGAAAGATTGGTTAATAGGTGGCATCTCAACAATATGCTTTATAATAATGACGTATTACATACTGATTTGGCTGTTTTAACAAATGACCCAATTAGATTTATTTATGCTCAGAGTTAAATGTAAAAATGTTGTTTATATCGGTAGAATCGTCGTTAAATCAAATTTAAGGATTTGTCAGTACAGTTATTATGAGTAAGCTAACAATTAGAGATATTATGAGGATTATTTACAGAATGTTAAGCTTACCTATTATTGCCGTTTTGGTTATAATTCCATTTTTAATTATTTTATTTATATAAATCAATATTTTATATGTTTTTTCTCTTAAATAGATTTAGATAATTATTATTATATATATAATAATTAAATTAATACATTAATTATATGATACAAAATATTGAATTAATTGATTTAAATAAATTTAAACCACTTAAATCAGCTATTGTTAATGCAAATAATGATTTATCTATTTTATCTGCAAAAAAAGCCTATGAATTAGGCTTAATTGAACCTGTTCTAATTGGTAATTTAGATATTATCAAAAAACTCTTGAATGATAATAATTGGCCCGATTTTGCAGAACATATCATTGAGAGTGATAGCGAGATCAAATCAGCTCAAATAGCATGCTATATGGCTAAAAATCATGACATATCGTTAATTGTAAAGGGTCATATGCATTCAGATGTATTAATGAGTGAATTTATCAACCCAGAACACGATTTGCTAATTAAAGGTTCCCGATTGTCACATATTTGGATGATGAGTTTCGAGGACGGAAGAGACCCTTTAATAATTACTGATGGTGCATTAAATATCAAACCAACAGTTAGAACAAAGCAGAAGATTATTCAAAATTGTTTAAAATTTATTAAAAACTTAGATGATTTTATTCCCAAAGTTGCAATATTGTCAGCTACCGAAAAACCACTTGAAAATCTTGAAAGTAGTATTGATGCATCAAAATTAATGGATTGGGCTAAAAAAGAGATACCAGATATTTCTATTTATGGACCCTTGGCATTTGATAATGCTGTATCAAAAGAAGCAGCAAATATTAAGGGAAATGATGGAAATGTTGCGGGGCAAGCAAATATTTTAATCGCTCCAAATATAGAGACTGGCAATGCACTTGTTAAGGTTATGGTTAATTTTATGAATGCAACTGCTGGTGGTTTTGTTGTAAGTGGAAAGTTACCTGTGGTTATAACTAGTAGATCACACAATATAGATTGTAGAGTTTCATCAATAGTAAATTCAATTTTAAGTATTGATTAAAGAGCTTGCTTTAGATCGTCAATTAAATCGTCAACATGTTCAATACCAACAGAGATGCGGATGAGATTTTCAGGAATAGGTGTCAATTGTCCTGATTTTGTATTTACATACGCATGTGTCATTAGTGCCGGTGATTCTATTAAGCTCTCAACGCCACCCAAACTTTCAGCAATTGTAAATATTTTAAGAGACTGCATAAATTTTTTAATTTCTTTCATGGATCCTTTATGGAAAAATGTTACTACAGCGCCATATCCATCCATTTGTTTTTTTGCAATCTTATGTTGTGGGTGTGAAATTAGACCTGGATAAACAACTTTAGATATTTTTTTGTGTTGTGTTAGATATTTTGCAATCTTAAGTCCATTAAAATTATGCTGTTTCATTCTTAAGGATAAAGTTTTAATTGCTCTTAATATTAAAAAACAATCAAACGGGCTTGGTATAGCACCAACAGAATTTTGAATAAAAGCAATTTTATCAGCTAGTTTTTTATTTTTACCAATTATTAAGGCACCACCAATTATATCTGAATGGCCATTTATATATTTTGTAGTAGAATGGTTAACAATATCAATACCTAAGTCTAATGGTCGTTGGTTAATTGGACTTGCAAATGTATTGTCACATATTGTTAGTACATTGTGTTTCTTTGCAATAGATGCAATCTTTTTAAGATCAGTAATTTTTAATAAAGGGTTAGTTGGTGTTTCAATCCATATTAATTTTGTATTTTTTTTAATTAATTTATTTAAATCAACTTTGTTGTAATCGACATAAGAAATTTCAAGATTAGATGCCTTTGATTTAATTTCCTCTAGCAATCTAAAGGTTCCACCGTACAAATCATCAAATGCAATTATATGATCTCCTGGACGTAGCATTTCGAGTATTGCAGATTGAGCAGCTAAGCCTGAGCTAAAAGCAAAAGCTTTTGAGCCATTTTCTAGGTTAGCAAGCGAATCCTCTAGAGCATCACGAGTTGGGTTCTGTGATCTACCATATTCATATCCTGAATGTTTTCCAGGTTCTTTTTGGGCAAAAGTTGAAGATGCAAATATGGGTGTCATTACTGCGCCAGTAATCGGCTCTGGTTTAACCCCGGCATGTACAACTCTTGTATCTATATGATCTTTTTTCTTAGTCATAAAATATTTTTTTCCTTTAGCCAATTTTCATTATAAGCAGTATCTAGATATTTTTCACCATTATCACAAATAAATGTTACAACATTTTTTTGTGAAGTTTGCTCTTTACAATACCTTAAAGCTGCAGCTATTAGAGTGCCACATGAAGATCCACCGAGAATACCTTCACTCATTGCAACATCACGAATAGTTTTAAATGCTTCCTCATTATCAATTTCGTAGCCTTTATGAATATAGCTTAAATTTAAAGTATCAGGTATAAAATCTTCACCAATTCCCTCTACTAACCAACCAGATCCAGAAATATTAGTTATATCATTACCTTCGACACTATCTTTAATTATTGAACCCTTAGGATCAGCTACGATAATTTCTGTATGAGGAGAATGTTCATGAAAAAATTTTCCAATGCCTGTTATCGTTCCACCTGAACCAACACCACATACAACTGCATCGACCTTACCATCAAGTTGTTTGTATATTTCTGGTGCAGTTGATATTTCATGTGCGTGAGGATTTGATAAATTTGTGAATTGGCTAGCAAAAAAAGAATTTGGTGTTTCATCAGCAATGCGTTTAGCCATAGTAATATAGTGTTCCGGATGATCTGGAGCAACATCACTTCTGGTCATAATTACCTCTGCTCCAATAGCTTTTAAATGAAAAATTTTATTGGCATTCATTTTATCTAGAATGACTACTTTTGCTTTATACCCTTTTAATTTACCAATTAAAGCTAGACCCATAGCTGTATTTCCAGCAGATGCTTCAATTATAGTATAGCCGGGCTTTAATTTTCCTTCTCTTTCAGCTGCTTCAATTATATTAAGGGCTACACGGTCTTTTATTGAAGATCCTGGATTCATTCCCTCCATCTTTAAAAATAAATTACATGGACCTGTATCCATATTTTTAACTTGAACAATTGGTGTATTGCCGATTAAATCTATTAATGTTTTGATGTCAGTCATCTTTTTTATTTCTTTTATTTATTTATGTTTAAAAAATTTATTATCCTTCAATTATTTATCTTAATTTTCCTATTTAGCAACTCTAAGGTGTTATTAGGTGCGGAAACTGATGATTTTGCTATATGGCTATCTAATTTTCAGCAAAAAGCTCTAGATTTGGGAATTACTCAGCAAATATTGGATTTATCTTTTAAGAATATTGAGCCAAATAAGCGCGTAATTGAATTAGATCAACGTCAACCAGAATTTACAATTACCCTTGATGAATATTTAAATAATACCACGCCAAAATTCAGGGTAAATAAAGGTAAGAAGCTATATGTGCAAAATAAAGATCTTTTAACGAAAGTTTCTGAGGTATATGGAGTTCAGCCAAGATTTTTGTTAGCCTTATGGGGCATAGAAACAAGTTTTGGACAATATACAGGTTCATTTAATGTTATTAGATCATTAGCAACTTTAAGTTACGATCAACGGAGAAGAGAGTATTTTACTGGTGAATTAATAAATGCATTAAAGATTATTGATCAGGGACACACAAGTCCTGAAACTATGGATGGTTCATGGGCGGGTGCTATGGGTCAATGCCAATTTATGCCAACAAGCTTTGTAAATTATGCAGTTGATTTTAATAATGATGGCAAAAAAGACATATGGAATACAATTCCTGATGTACTAGCATCTGCTGCTAATTATTTATCATCTACTGGCTGGGATAATAGTCAAACTTGGGGCAGGGAAGTTATGGTAATAAATAATATTGATGAATTTCTTATTACAACATCTGCTAGAAAAGTAGAGACAAGTAAAAAACTTTCTTATTGGTCTAATTCTGGAGTAAGAAATCTTGATGGAACAATGTTACCAGATGTTGATATTGATGCATATCTTGTTTATCCAGAAGGTACAGATGGTCGTAAATTTATTGTTTATGAAAATTTTAAGACTATCCTTGATTGGAATAGGTCATTATTCTTTGGTTTAGCTGTTGGTCGACTTTCAGACTTAATTGAATACTACTAATATGAAAGCTATTATTCTCATTATATTATCAGCCTCCCTTTTTAGTTGCACAGCAGCTTTAAACTTACAAAAATATGATAACCCAAAAAAATCAATTGTATCATTCAAATTAATTGAAGCCCCGTATGAAGTTAATGGGAGATGGTTTTTTCCATACGACTACAAAGAGCTTATAGAAATAGGTACCGCTTCAAGGATTTATTTAAAATCAGGTGAAAGAACAAAAAATGGTGAGGTTTTTCATGCTGATGTTTCAACAGGCGCTCATAGATCGCTAGGACTAGCATCTAATATAAGAGTAACAAATATAGACAATGGATATTCTATGAATGTAAGGGTAAATCATAGAGGGGCTTTTTCTAATACTAATATTTTAGATCTATCAGATGTAGTTTTTGATAAACTTCAGCTCAAAGATAATGGCAATTTAATCAAGCTAGAATTAATAAGTGACAATGAAACATTTATATTGAATGAGGCTAAAACATATAAAGCAGAAAAAAAAATATTATCTAATGCGCCAATTAATGATGTATCGGTGATTTCTATAGAATCAAGTATTAATTATGAGATAAAAGATATTGTAACAAGCTCTAATGATAATTTTGTTGATTTGAATGGCTTTAAAATTGATAATGTTATTAACAATGAAAACATTTATATTAATGTTGCAACACTTATTTATAAAAATAATGCTTTAGAATTAATAAAAAAGCTAAATGTGATAGAAAAAGTTGACGTATTTGAAACTATTATTGACGGTAAGACAGTATATAAAGTAGCCATTGGCCCGTTTGATGATTTATTTAAACTTAATCAAGTACTAATGAATGACACAATTCAAGAATATGAAGATTTATCAATATTTTTAAAATAGGAAAAAAAATGAAATTATCTATAAATATTATTATCGCAATTTTATTCACCATTAATTCAGCGTTTGCATTAATCGATACTGATGCTGAAACTGCAATAATCATTGATGCTAATACTGGTTATGTTTTGTATGAAAAAAATTCAAACAAAAAAACATTTCCCGCTTCAATGACTAAAATAATGACCACTATGATTGTATTTGAAAAATTATCTAACGGAAGTCTTACATTAGACGACACTTTTTTGGTAAGTGAAAAAGCATGGAAAGAACGTGAGGGATCTTCAATGTTTGTTGAAGTTGATAAAGAAATAAGAGTTGAAGATCTACTTAGGGGTATAATAGTTCAATCTGGAAATGATGCTTGCATAGTAGTAGCAGAAAATATCTCTGGTTCAGAAGAAACATTTTCAATTTTAATGAATGAAATGGCTAATGATATTGGTTTAGATAATACTAACTTTTCTAATTCTACTGGTATGCATAGCGTGAAGAATTATTCCACCGTTAGTGATATCGCAAAGATGTCACAATACTTAATTAATAACTATCCTGAATATTATCATTTATTTAGTGAAACTGAGTTTGAGTGGTCTGGTATCAAGCAGTCTAATAGAAACCCTATGCTATATAAAGATATGGGTGCTGACGGTTTAAAAACTGGACATTTATCTGTTTCAGGTTTCGGACTTGCAGCATCGGCTAAAAATAATGAAAGACGCTTAATAGTGGTTGGAAATGGTTTTTCTAGCTCACAGAAAAGATCGCAAGGCACTGCACGACTGATAAACTGGGGCTTTCGAGAGTATACAAATATCATTTTATTTAGTGAAATGAGTGAAGTTGGTAATTTACCTTTATCAATGGCTAGTGATGACATGGTATCACTTACTACGAATACGGATATTATAATTACTGTTTCTAAAGCAAAAAAAGATGCTATTGAAACAGAGATTGTTCCTATAGAAAATTTAAGTATTCCCTTTAAAAAAGGAGATGTTGTAGCTTTTTTAAAAGTAAACATACCTAAAACAGATTCTCAGTTTATAGAACTGGTAGCGACTAAAGATATTGATGAAGCTGGTTATATTTCATCTTTCTTTTCTTATATCTATAGCTCAATATTAAGTTTATTTGATTAAACTGCTGGCTATAAATGAGATATAAAAAGTTTATTACTTTTGAGGGAGGTGAGGGATCTGGTAAATCTACTCAAATAAAATTATTAGCAAAAAAAATTGCTGAAACCTCAAGTGTTTGCGTAACAAGAGAGCCTGGCGGTACGACTTCAGCGGAAGAAATACGAAAACTCTTAGTAAGAGGTAAAGCTGATAAATGGTCAAGTGTTTCAGAATTGTTGCTTTTATTTGCTGCTAGAAAAGATCATATTGATAAACTTATATTACCTGCACTATCTTCTAATAAATGGGTGTTGTGCGATAGGTTTGTTGACTCAACTTATGTTTACCAAGGTATGTGTGGTAAAATTTCACTTGATGTAATTAGGAAAATTGAAAAAATAGTTATTGGTCAATTTAAACCAGAACTAACATTTCTGATTAATATTGACCCAAAAGTAGGAATACAAAGATCAAAAAGGCCAGGCAACAAAGATTTAAGGTATGAGAATATGGATATTAAGTTTCATAATAAAATTTATAAGTCTTATCTTAAGCTTGCATCCTTAAATAAACGTAGGATTTTTATGATTGATGGAAGTAAAACAATATCCAATATTGAAAATGAAATCTGGAATAAGGTTAAAAATAAAATTTAAATATGGAATATAAAACTAAAGACGTAATTGGACATAATAAAAATTTCATAAAATTAAGCAGATTAATTAAAAAAAACAGTCTACCCAACAGTATAATTTTTCAAGGAACTAAAGGCATTGGAAAAACGACATCAGCCTTTAGAATTGCACAATTTATTTTTGAACAAAATGCTAATCCAACTGATATTTATCAATTTAATAACTCAGATATATATCAAAAAATTTGCAACAATAGTTTGCCAAATTTATTATTCATTGAAAAACCTTGGCTGGAAGACAAAAAAAGATACAAGAATCAAATACACATGGATGACTTAAGTGCTGTAAAAAAGTTTTACGTGAACAAGGAAAAGGATAATTTGTATCGAATATGCATCATTGATAGTATAGACGATTTTTCAATTGAGGCTTCAAACTCATTGCTTAAACTCATAGAGGAACCACCCAAAAACTCACTATTTATAATCATAAATCATAATAAGTCTAAATTGTTACAAACTATTAAATCTAGATCTTTTGTACTTAACTTTTCGAATCTTAAATTAGATGATTATAGTGTGTTACTAAAGTTAGATAATTATCGCTATAATGAGATCAGTAAACTCTATGCATTAACTGCAGGTGACCTTCAGGCTAGTTTTAATTATATAGACAACGATTTTGATTCAATAGATGACCATTTTAAGTCATTATTGTTAGACACGTCAAAAATAAAGATAAATACAGCCTCACATTATGTAGCTTTTTTTAATGATAATTCTAATTTGGAAAATAGTGGGGATCTTATTAACTATATGCTTCTTAGAACAAAAAAAACTATTTTGGAGTTAATGGAGAAAAAAAAGAGTAAAAATATATTTAATTTAATTAAATCATATTATTTCCTTGATAAAGTGTATAAAAATCAAAAAATATATAATTTAAACTTTGATCACATTCTGATTAAGTATTTTAACTATTTGAAAAATGCCTAATAATTTTTTTATTACTACACCTATTTACTACGTAAATGATATTCCACATATTGGTCACGCTTATACTTCTATAGCAGTAGATTTTATTGCTCGATTTAAAAGAATGAGTGGGGTGAATACTATTTTTTTAACTGGTACGGATGAACATGGGCAAAAAATTCAAAAAGCTGCTGAAAATAATTCAATAGAGCCTTTATCATTGTGTGATAAAAATTCTGCTAAATTTCGTGAACTAACTGAAGTGCTTAATTTATCTAATGATGATTTTATTAGAACAACTGAAAAAAGGCATATAGATGGAGCTAAGTCCTTATGGAATAAACTAAAGGATAATGGCGATATATATCTTGATACTTATAAGGGGTGGTACTCTGTTAGCGATGAAACTTTTTATAACGAAAAAGATTTAATTAAACAAAAAGATGATTCTTTTAAAACTGTTACTGGCGGTCCAGTTGAATGGATAGAGGAAGAGTCATATTTTTTTAAATTATCTAAATATACTGAAAAACTTTTAGACTTATATGAGGAAAAACCAGATTTTATTTTACCTAAATCAAGAAGAAATGAAGTTGTTAGTTTTGTAAAAAGTGGATTAAGAGATTTATCAATTTCACGTAATACTTTTAATTGGGGCATAAATGTTCCAAATGACGATAAACATGTGATGTATGTATGGCTAGATGCATTAAGCAGCTATCCTAATTCACTCGGCTATATTGAAGATAAAAAATCAAAACTTTCTCCATATTGGTTAAACTCCACTCATATAATTGGCAAAGATATATTGAGACATCATGCAGTTTATTGGCCTGCATTTTTAATGTCAGCAGAACTAGACTTACCAAAAAGAATATTTGCTCATGGTTGGTGGACAAATGAAGGAAATAAAATCTCTAAATCTCTTGGCAACACAATTGATCCTATAGAGATCATTGAACAATTTGGGTTAGATCAGATCAGATATTTCTTGTTAAGGGAAATAACATTTGGAAGTGATGGCGATTTTTCTATAGAAGCCTTAAAATCTAGAATAAACGCAGATCTTTCAAATGATCTTGGTAACTTGTGCCAAAGATCTCTTACAATGATTCTTAAACATTGTGACGCAACCATTCCTACTAATAAAAACATTACTGAATTAGACAAAGATTTTTTATCAAGAGTTTCCAATGAATTACTTGAATTAAAATTGCATGTAGATAATCAAGAAATCAATATCTATATTAAAAAAATTTGGGACGTTGTCGCAAGTGCAAATAAGTACTTTAATGATAACAAGCCATGGGAACTGAAGAATACTAACAAAGTAAGTTTTGATAATGTTTTATATGTTACTGCTGAGATCATAAAACAGATTAGTGTAATGATTTATCCTATAATGCCTGATACTAGTAATAGAATTTTAAGTCTTTTTAATATAAATTTTAAAAATGTTACACTGGACATGTTAAATTTTGATTTATCTAATACTAAGATTAATGAAATTAAACCTCTATTTCCAAGAGTAGAATAAATGATCATTGATAGCCATTGTCATCTTAATTATTCTAATGATGATATTTCTTTAGAAGAAATTATTAACAATGCCAGAGATAGCAATGTTAAATTAATGCTTAATATTGCCACTAAACCAAATGAATTTGAAAATATAATACATACTTCAACTTTATACGATGAAGTTTATTTCACTCTTGGTATTCATCCTCATGAAGCAAATCACTTGAACAATGATGTTATAAAAAAAATATATATGAATGAAAATAATAAAAAATTTATTGGAATAGGAGAGACAGGCTTAGATTATTTTTATAATAATTCAGACAAATCTACTCAGATTTCATCATTTGAAAAACAAATTGAAATAGCTCAAAATTTATCTATTCCGTTAGTAATTCATATGAGAAGTGCAGAAGAGGATACATTGAAAATAATAAGAAAAAAAATTAAAGAGAAAGCTTTTAATGGTGTAATACATTGCTTTACCGGAACTAAAAAATTTGCCGATGAAATTATTGAATTAGGCTTTTATATTTCTGCTAGTGGTATAATAACTTTTAAGAAATCTTTTGATTTAAGAGATATATTTGCGGCTATACCTGATGATAAAATTTTAGCAGAAACAGATTCACCTTATTTATCTCCTGAACCATTGAGAGGTAAAATAAACCAACCTTCACATATTGTACATACAATAAAAAAACTATCCGAAATACGCAATACTAACTATGATAAATTAATAGAGTTAACTAAAAATAATTTTTTAAACCTTTTTCAAAAGATCGGCAATTATTAAAAATGCTTATTAAGATACCTGTTTCTACCGGTGAGTTAATTGATAAAATAACTATTTTGGAAATAAAAAAGATTAAAGTTGGTGATAAATTAAAACTTGTTGAAATTGAAAAAGAACATAAATACCTAAAAGATATACTTGTTAAAAAAATTAAATTAGATCCATATTTAAAAAGTAAAATTCTAGCATTAAAAAAAATTAATCTAAAATTGTGGGATATTGAAGATGGTAAGCGTAAGGCCGAAAGAAATAAAAAGTTTGGAAAATCTTTTATATTGCTAGCTAGAAACGTTTATATCTATAATGATAAGAGAGCTCAAATTAAATTAATTATTAATAAGATGACTAATTCAAAAATTCTTGAAGTAAAATCATATAAATCATATTAATTATTATAAATTTTCTTTTTTCCAAATATCGTATGAAATTTCATCAAAATTTATATCACTATTAACAAACCAGGTTTCAAATATTTTAAATTTTTTATTTTTTGGGTACACATTATCTATAGCAACTTTATACCCATTTTTACATAGATATTCTATTGCTATATTTTGATAATCATTTTTATCATTAGTATAGAATTTTCTCCAATAATGATCATGTTCAAAAGAAATGAAATCAAACTTAATACCTTGCTCAATTACTTTTTTTAAAGCTTTAAAAGTATCTTTTGCTGGATCTATATCACATGATAGATAGTTAATACGAGTAGGTAGGGAATTTGTCTTTAAACAGTCTATATAATTAAACCTAAGAGCGTCTTCAAAATATATTGGGTTTAATCTTTTATTGCATTTTAACCAATGCTTTTTTAAATTTTTATCAAATTCAATAGAAATTCCTTTCCAATTGTTCTTTACTTCAAGTAAATAAGTATTTGAATGCTTTATTGGTAAATAAGCTCCAATTTCTATATAGGTACCATTTTTACCAGTGAGATTTAGAGCAAATATGTCTTGACCAGCATGAGAATATTCAAATTTTTTTTGAATATATTTCTTATGTAAATTGTGTAACTGATTTATTATATTCATATATTTAACTAACTTATTGATTTTATATAATAACATATATTTGTCATAATATATATTATGCGAATTTTATAAGTTCTCATAGTAAGTTTTTGTCTTTAGCCAAAACTTGAATTTAGTAATATTTTTAGTAACTGAAACTCTAGGAATTTCAAAATTTTTACTTTTAATACTGTTATACAAACCTCTTCTTGTAGTAAAAGCTTTTAAATAGCCATTCTCCCTAACATATTTTATAGTATTTTTATCAAATTTACCAAACGGATAGCAAAAATTGTTTATTTCAATATTGAACATATCTTCAAGTTTTTTTTTTGAATCACCTATTTCAGCCATAAGTTGATCATGGTTGATTATAGTTAAATCTAAATGATTTGATGAATGTGAACCAATACTCATACCAGCATCTAACCAATCTTTAATTTGCATTCTATCCATCAGTTTGAATTGTTTTTCATCCCATAAATTAGTTTTTCCTATTAAATTTGGAACAATAAAACATGTCGCAGTAAAATTATATTTTTTTAGAACTGGCAATGCATTTATTAAATTGTCCTCATATCCATCATCAAATGTAATTCCAAAGTTTAATTTTGAATCATTTAATTTGTCACAATCCACACCTTTAATTTTTTGGTTATATAAAAAATGCATTTGATATTCAAATTCATCGATAGTTGAGAAACTTTTATATTTTTCTTCACCTATATTATGATAAAAAAGTATTGGTTTAGATCTCATGGTTTTTAGTTAATTTATATAAAGTTTCAGATTTTTTTTTAAAAAAACCAAATGATTGAGTTATTTCTTCTAATTTTAAGTTAAAATTTTGTGCAAATGCTTCCAAATCTTTTTTAGATAAAATATTGTTGTTGTTACTACCTACTTGTATAAAATCATTAGATACCAAATTAAGCTCAGTTGTCCAATTCATCCCCGACTTACTTGTTATAATACACCCTCCTAATTTAAGAAAACTATAAAAATTTTTCATCATATTTTCATACATTTTATTATCAGGACTAAATGACTTTAAATTTATATCTATTATATAGTCAAATGTTTTAAACTTAATGTTTTCATTTAACTGTTCCTGATTATACTTATCTACAATGTAAGTTGAATTATTCTTTATACTTAGATTATCGGCTTTAGTTTTTTCTAACCCAGCTATAGTTAAACCCGTAAATGAGTTAAATCTATCTTTTAAAGTTTGAACACCATGTGAACAACCTACTCCAATATGTAAAATATCTGATTTGCTTCTTATATTATTTTTTAAATATCTAAATACAGCAAACTCTTCTGATGTGACTTTTTTATTTTCCCAATAACTGAATGTGTTAAGATTATTCATTTATTTTGATACAAAACTTATTTCAGGCCAAAAATCTGAATAAAAATTGTTATCTAAAGTTTTATTAATCATATAATCACAAACGTTAACACTATTAAAATCTCTGTGAGATTTATTCCATCCTTTTTCTGCAATTTTTTTTGCTTCCTTTAAATTAGACTTATAATAAATAATCTTATCGATTAAATCTTCATCGCTTTCATAAGAAATAAATTCATCTTTTTTATAAATTGAATCAAACCCATAAGCCTTGTCAATAAAGGTTAAAAGACCGTTACCCATATAAGTAGATATACGATCAGATGAATATAGGTGCATAGCTTTACCTGAATTTAAATTTAAACCCATTAAGCTATGACTTAGTTCAGTAGTAAGTTTGTTTGCCCATATAGGTTCAATATTATTATATCCATAAAAATTTACATTTATCAATGGGTCACTGGCAATAGTAAATAACTTTTTTTCTCGACCATCAGTTTTACCTTTTTTTAACACGCCTGATGCCACACCATGACTCATAGCAAAAAAAATATCATATCTATAATCATTATTATTAAATACCTTTAAAGTATCTATGGAATTATCAAATATATTTGGAATATAACTTACGTTCATCCCATTTACAGCAGCCTCTGAAATCATTTTATCACCTGTTGTAATAAAACATTGGTCCACAAATAACGATCTATCTTGCAGTTTATTAAGAGTATTATTTATAAGCAAGTGGTCAACGTTCCACATTATTATTTTACAATTTGGTAAAATAATTCTTATCTTTTCTAAAGTTGAATTTTTAATAATATCAGAGTGACCTAAAATTATCATATCTGGTCTGTAGTTATCGCATGTAATTAACAATCTTTTGTTTACTATATTTTTTCCAGCTGAAGATGATCTTAAAATGTTATCCCTAGCTATATCACGATCACTAAAACTCAATACATTATGCCCTAACCTAGTCAAACCATTATTTATTCTAAATGGCATATTCCAATATAGTCGCCCATTATGTTTTTGGACAAAATTTGAAACATGGAGTATCTTCATAACATGAAACTATATTATTATATCTTTTTAGTCTTTATAATTTTTTCAAAACAAACATATGCAAAAATAGAAAACACCAATATCAATTATAAATTGAAACTAAATATACTTGGTATTCATTTAAAAATAGGTGAAATTAATTCATATGTGAAAATTAAAGATAATGATTATAGTCTTAAATTTATATTAGCATCTGAAAATTTAGTAAATATAGTTACGTCAATTAATGGTGAGGGCAACGTTAACGGTAAGGTAAAAAATTTATCCTTATATCCAGAAAATTACCAATACGAATATACAAAGAAGAAGAAAAATAAAAATACTCAAATTCTATTTAACAATTCTAACGTCTCATCATCATCAACGATACCAAAATTTGATAAAAATAAATTAACTCCCATTACAGATGATATGCTCAATGATGTTATTGATCCAGTAACGGCTATAATATATTTAGGTAATTATAAATTGAATAAAGAATGCACAAATAGCTATAAAATATTTGATGGCAAAAGACGTTACAATTTAAACTACACAAATAAATTTACTAAAGGTGACTATACTATTTGCAGATTGACACAAAAAAAAATAGGTGGATTTAAATTATCAAATGATAACAACGATATATTTAAACCTGCACAAGAAATTGATACATACTTCAAAAAAATAGATAATGAGTACATTTTAGAAAAAATTATAACTAAAAATAATTTTTCTAATCTATTAATTGAAGTTAGCTATTTCTAGTAACTACTAGACAAAATATCTCTAAATTCTTCTACACCTACTCCATTTAATGCACTTAAATAAACTCTACTTTTAGTATTTTTAAATTTTCTGTCACCAAAAGTATCGATTTTATTAAATACAGTTATCATATTTTTTACTTTATCCTCGCTAACACCTGTGCTTATTAGTGTTTTTTTTGTAGTTCTTATCTTATCTCTAAAATTCATATCATTTATATCAACTACATTAATTAAGATATCAGATTCATTTACTTCTTCTAATGTCGCTTTAAACGCATCTATTAATTGAGTTGGAATATTTGAAATAAAACCAACAGTATCTATTATTGTTGCTTTCTTAGAAGGAAGAAATAATTTACTTATTTTTGTATCTAAGGTTGCAAATAATTCATCTTTTGCGTACTCATTTTTTTTAGTTAATTTGTTAAACAATGTAGATTTACCAGAATTTGTGTAACCTACTAAGGCATACGATGTATTAATATTTTTTTTCCTATTACTTCTTTGGTTATCCCGTCTTTTTATAATTTTCTTTAAATCTTTTTTAAGTGAATTGATTCTTTCTTGGATTAAACGCCTATCTAATTCAATTTGTAATTCACCAGGACCACCAATAAATGATTGCCCACCTCTTTGTCTTTCAAGGTGTGTCCATGCCCTTACTAACCTTGACTTTCTATAGGTTAAGTTGGCTAATTCAACTTGCAACTTTCCTTCTGAAGTAAGTGCGCGATCTCCAAAAATTTCAATAATTAATCCTGTTCTATCTATAACCTTGATATTAAGATAATTTTCTAAGTTCTTTTGCTGCGATGGTGACAATGTATAATTCAATACTAACAAATCGATATCTTTTGAGCTAACTATCTCTTTTATTTCTAATAACTTACCACTACTAATAAGAGTACTGGAAGAAAATTTATTAATCTTTATATTTTCTTTAACTTTACAATTAATTTTTAAGGTTTTACTTAAATTGACAATTTCACTTAAATTATAATCTTTATAGATAGTGTCTTTTTTACTAGTTATTAAATTAATTATTATTCCAGAAGTCACTATTTTATGATTGCAATTTTATAGTTTTTTTATAAATATCAAGAAATATAGGTGCAAATTTTCCAGGTTTTCCATTACCGATCTTAAAATTATCAACTTTATTAACTGGAGTTACAAATGTGCTTGCACTAGATATAAAGGCTTCTTTAGCAATCATTATATCTTTAAGCTTAAAGCTCTTTTCTTTTAATTTAATATTATGTTTTTTAAGACCTTTAATAAAAGTCTCTCTTGTAATGCCTGGTAAAATATTATTTTTCAAAGATGCAGTTCTTAAATAATTGTCTTTATCTAAAATCCATGCGGTGCTTGAGCTGCCCTCAGTTATATATCCGTCATCATCTAAAAGCCATGATTCAGAAGCATTATTTTCATATGCATGTTGTTTAGCAAGAACTGGTGGTAATAAGTTAAGACTTTTTATGTCACAACGTTTCCAGCGTAAGTCTTTAGTCGTTTTAACATTAATTCCATTCATGATGTTATAATTAAATTTATTCTCAGCTATAATTTTTCCAATAATTGTAATTGAACTTTTGATATTCTCTGAATATTTAAAGTCTCTTGTTTCTACCCCTCTTGTTACCTGAAGATAAACTGTGCCATTGATAATCATATTTTTTTTAATAATGTTTTTAATATGAAAAAGATACGTTCTTTTAGCGATTGGCGGTTCAATTTTTAATTCTGAAAGTGATCTGTATAATCTGTTTAAGTGTGGATAGTAATCTACGATTAAAGAATTAATAACTGTAAAAACTTCGTAAACTCCATCAGCAAATTGATAGCCTCTATCCTCTACATGAACAAGTGAGTTGCTATAATCGCAATACTGACCATTTACAAAAACAATTCTAGACAACTTTAAAATGACTCTCTTATTTGAAAAATTTCCTCAGCTTTACTTATTACATCCGACATGGAAATAATAATAACGTGGTCACCTATTTCTATTACTGTATTCTTATCAGGAACGAGTACCTCGTTATTTCTTATTATTAAACCAATTTTTATACCATCTGGTAACTCTGCTTCGAATAAAGGTTTATTAAGTATTTGTGAAGATTTAGTTGCTTCTGCATGGATAACCTCAGCATCAGCATTACCGATAGTATAAACAGACACAAAACTGCCTTTGTGAACATGTTTTAATATCTTGGATACAGTTGTCATTCTTGGGTCAATAATTCTGTCTATACCAAGAACATCTTTAATATTATTGTAATCGGAATTATTAATTAATATCAGTGATTTGCATTTCTTTTTTCTAGCTATTGCTGAAACAATAATATTAGTTTCATCATCATTGGTTAGTGCTAAAATCATATCAGTAGATGATATTCCAGCTTCATCTAATAAATCTTGATCTAATCCATCTCCATTAAGAACTAAGGAATGATTTAAATTGTCAGCAATCTTTGTGGACCTTGTTTGGTTATTTTCAATAATAGTAACAGATATATTGGATTTACTCTCTTCTAGTTCTTTAGCTATATTAAATCCAATATTACCACCACCAATAATTAGTAATTTTGAAATTGGTTTTTCTTCAAGTCCAAATGCTGACATAGTTCTATCAACATGACTTTTATCAATTAAAAGATAAACTTTATCATTCAACAACAGCTTCTCTGATTTAGTAGGAATAAATAAATTATCATCTCTAATAATTGCTAAAATTGCTACTCTAAGGTTCTTTTTGGCAACATCCTCATCTTGAAAAATTTCATGTATATTTCTTAATTCTGTATCTATTAAGGGGCAACTTTCATTAATCTTTATTCCAGTTAATTGAATCTTATCATTAAAAAAAGGAACTATTTCAAAAGCATCAGGTACATTCAATTGTCTTATTATTGATCTCGCTACCTCTAATTCAGGACTAATTATTAAATCTATTGGCATATTGTCAGCGTTATATAAATTACGCCAAATTGGATTTAAGAAATCCTCTGATCTTAACCTTGCAATTTTTCTTGGTATTTTAAAAAAAGTATGAGCCATTTGACATGCAACCATATTAATTTCATCCTGTAGAGTTACAGCAATAATCATATCGGCATCTTTAGCACCTGCTTTTTCTAAAATGGAAGGATGAGAAGCTGATCCAATAACAGTATTTAAATCAACTTCATCACTAAGTTTAGCAATTAATTCCTCTGATTGGTCTATAACAGTAACATCATTATTTTGATTAACTAGCTGTTCAGCTATACTAGTTCCAACTTTACCTGCGCCACAAACTATAACTCTCATAAATTATTCAATATCCGTAATTTTTAATTGCTTAAGTTTTCTATGCAAAGCTGATCTTTCCATTCCAATAAAACTAGCAGTTTTAGATATATTTCCATTAAATCTTTTTAATTGAGATGATAAATAATTTTTTTCAAAAGCTTCACGAGCATTTTTAATCGGCATAGATATAACATTCTTTTGATCAAAAGCACTATTTAAATCATTATTATTTGAAAGTTCATGTTTTTCACCAATTATTAACTCTCTTTCAATATTGTTCTTTAATTCACGTATATTGCCAGGCCAATCATAATGTAGATATTTATCTTTAATTTTTGAAATTATATTTTTATTTGATACGCCATTTTCTTTACAGAAATTTTTAGTAAAATAATCAATCAATTCATCTAAATCTTCTAATCTGTCAACAAGTTTTGGTAAGTTTAACTCAACAACATTTAGTCTGTGATATAGATCTTTTCGAAATTGATTATTTTCAATAGCTAGAAGCAAATCTTTAGTTGATGAAGCAATAATTCGAGTTTCAATATTAATAATTTTATCACCTCCCATACGAGTAAATGATTGATCGGTTAAAACTCTTAATATCTTAATTTGAGTTTGTATTGGCATTTCACCAACTTCATCAATATATAAAGTACCTTTATTAGCTTTTTCAAAAAAACCTGTGTGTTTTATAAGACCATTAAGTTCAACACCAAATAGTTCATTTTCAATACCTTCAGGTTCAAGCAAAGAAGCATTAATAACAATAAATGGACCATCTTTATACAATGAATTAAGATGAACTTCCTTAGCAACTAAATCTTTTCCAGTACCTGACTCTCCTGTTATTAGTAATCTACTTGCTGTTGGTGCTACTTTACTTATTATATCTTTTATTTTTATTGCAATTGATGATGTGCCAATCAATTTATCCTTTGAAAAACTAATTTCTTTTAATTCTTTATTTTCTTCTCTAATTAAATTTACTTCTAAGGCCCTACTCACTGATAAGATCAATCTTTCGCTCTTAAAAGGTTTTTCAACAAATTCATAAGCACCTTCTTTAATTGCTTCAACTGCCATATCAATACTTCCATGTCCAGAAATGATAATAATTGGAATTTTTAAATCTTTCTTTTTTATAAATTTAAGTAATTTAATGCCATCATATTCAGGATCATTCAGCCAAACATCTAAAATGATAAGATCATATTTATTAATATCAATTAGTTGAATTGCTTCATTTGAATTAGATGCACTATCGCAGGAAAATCCCTCATCAGTTAATATAGCAACTATTGATTCACTGATATCAATTTCGTCATCAATTATTAAGATATTACTCATATAGTATTATTAAAAATTATTTTGGCAAAAGCACCACCATTTTTACTGTTACCAAGTTCAAGTGTACTATTGTGATCAGTTAAAATTTTATTAACAATAGCTAAACCTAAGCCAGTACCACCAGATTTTTTTCTTGTAGTAAAGTAAGGTTCAATTAACTCAGATTTTGTATTTTTAATTCCGATTCCATTATCTTCAATGGTTACAAGAACTTGCTTTTTATTGGTGATTAAATCAATATTTATTAATCCATTGTTAATATTATTCTCCAATAACGAATTAATTGAATTCTGAATAATATTATTGAACACTTGGCTCAGCTGGAAATTGTCACAATTCATGATAAAATCAGAATTGTTGTTAAATAATATATTTATCTTACCTTCACACTGCAATGCTTTTGCCTGTAAGCTTTCAGTTATAATTAAAGATAAATTATAAGGTTTAAAAATTGGCTTTGGCATTCGGGCGAAGTCAGAAAAATTATTTACCAATTTTTCAATATCACTAACTTGTCTTGAGATTATATTTAGGCAATCAATTATAACTGGATCTGTTATATCATTCGATAAAAGCTTTTTTCTAATACGATCATTTGAAAGTTGTATTGGTGTAAGTGGATTTTTTATTTCATGCGCTATAGTTTTTGCTATTTCAGACCAAGCAGCATGTTTTTCTGAACTAGCCAATAGATTTCTTTGAATTGACAACTCTGAACTCATGGCGTTAAAAGATTCTGTAAGTCGATTTAATTCAATAAATTCATTTGTCTCTGGTAAACTAATATCAAATGCACCTTTTTTAATTGAGTCTGTTGCATCTATAACATTTGCAATAGGCTCAACAATTCTTTTAGCAAATCTTAATCCAATTAAAGTAGAAATAAAAATTAATATTAATATTATTAATATATAAATTAACATAAATACTATAGCAATTTGCGTCCTATTTCGTTCAAGATCAGAGTATTCACTTACTGCTGATTTAGTGTCATTGAAGGCTTTGGTTACTTCTGGGTCTAGCGGTCTTCCCACATATAAATATGCATTTATAAAGTTTGGTAATTTAATTAAAGCATATACTTTATTAACTTTTGTAGAGGTCATAATGGACATCTCACCATTTGCTGCTCTATTCATTGCCGTAATATTAGGTTGATAATATTGAGTATAAAGTGTGTAATTTTTACTCATTAAAACTTCACCTCTGTTGTTAATTAAATATGCTTCAGGTAACGATCTAATAATTGACTGCTCTTCAAAATATTTTTCAAATTTAAATCTATTATTTATATATACATTATAATTTCTATTTAAATCATGCGACATAGCGTATATATCACTTTTAATTGAATTGTTATGTTCATCCACATAACCCTTTGCAACATTAACTGAATTATTAATTACAGATTTAATTTTGTCATTAAACCAGTCATTGATACCAAAGTTTACTAAGACCAAACCTAAAATACCAGCTACAATAGCTGGTGTAAGTGCCATAGATATAAAATAAAGCGAAAATTTATTATTAAACGAGGTTACTTTTCTCTTATTTATTGGAACAATTATTTTATAAGCAAGATATATGAATATTACTAATAATGTAAGAATAAAAAGTGCTGACAATAAAATTAGAAGCTCATCAATATTACTATTACTTGTTATTGTTAATCGTTGATTAATCAAGATAAAGAAAGACGTAAATATCAATACAAAGGCACTAAATAAAAATAGTGTAATACGCCAACTAGATAGCATTCTCTGGGTAATTTTGTTAAACATATGTATAGTTAATATATAATTTAATGTTTCTGATTATGCATGTTGTCAAAGATGATTAATATACTATAAAAACAACATTAATTAATCATTATTATATGAAATCAATTGTTGTAATTTTAGCGGGTGGCAAGGGATCTAGACTTAACAAGTCAAAGGAAAAACAGTTTGTTAAAGTAAATGGATATTCTATTTTAGAGCACACATTAAATAAATTTTTGGAATGCTATAGTAAAAATAGGCTGCTAATTGTTTTACCTATAGCTAATTTAAATAAAATTGAGTTGAATAAATATAAAAAATATACGTCTCATAAGTTTATAATAAACGGCTCTACCAGAAAACAAAGTGTTAGAAATTCAATTGAATATATTAAGAACTTAAACAAGATTCCAGAAAATATACTAATACATGATGCTGCTAGACCCAATATTAGTACTAAACTAATAAATAATATTAAGAATAATATTCATAAAAAAAATATTAATTTTGTGATCCCCTATTTAAATATTGATTCAACTTTAAAAAAGAAGATTGGTAATAAAGTTAAAACACACAATAGAAAAACATTTATAACAACACAAACACCACAAGCTTTTAAATTTCTTAAAATATCAGAATTATATAGTTTAAAAGATAAGATAACTGATGATGCACAGCTAGTCGAATTATATAATGTCAGTAGTGGTAAATATATAGAGGGTGAAATAGATAATATTAAAATAACTAACAAGGATGACTTAGAATTATTTAGAAAATTAAATACTCACAATATTTCATTTAAAGTTGGAAATGGTTTTGATGTACATAGACTGGTTCCTGGTGACGGCATCATGTTAGGTGGAGTTAAAATTAAATCAGATAAAAAACTATCAGGGCACTCCGATGGTGATGTAATTTTGCATGCATTATGTGATTCAATCTTAGGAGCAGTAAGCAAGAAAGACATTGGTACATTATTTCCATCTTCTAATAAGAAACTTAAAAATGTGCAGTCTTCTATATTTCTTAAAAGAATAATAGAAATACTAAGTAAAACAAATTACACAATATCAAATATTGATATGACAATTATATGTCAGACACCAAATCTTAAAAATTATAAAGATAAAATTAAAAAAAATGTAATAAAACTAACAAAGCTTAAAAATGATCAACTGAATATAAAAGCTAAGACTACTGATTATTTAGGCTTAATTGGCAATTCAAAAGCTATTAGCTGCTGGATAACAACAACAGTTAGAAAATAACTTTATGAACTTAATAGCTAAAATTTTTGTAACATGTTTTTACTTAGGAAAATCTCCTATTGCACCAGGCACTTTAGGATCAATGTTGGCTATCATATTATGGTATAACTTAAGTTATTTAGGCAATTTGGTTATATTGACCTTTTTTTTTATATATCTGATATTTACATATATATTTACAAATCTATATTTAAAAAGCTCCGATAAAGATGATCCCTCTGAAGTAATATCTGATGAAGTTCTTGGGCAGTTGATACCTTTATTTATAATAGGCTCTACAAATGAGCATTATTTAATTTTAGTAGCCTTTATATCCTTTAGAGTATTTGATATTTATAAAATTTATCCTGCAAATAAAGCTGAAGAGCTAACTGGTGCCCACGGTGTTATTATCGATGATATAGTTGCTGGTATATACGCCTTATTTGTAGTATTCATTTTCAAATATTTTCTAGCTCTATGATTAAAGACAAAGTTTCTTTATTGATCAAATTATCAAGTAAAAATAATTTTAATATATCAGTAGCAGAGTCATGTACAGGTGGATTATTAAGTTCTTCAATAATTGAACAGTCTGGGGCATCGACTATTTTTAATTCAGGTTTTGTGACATATTCGAATACAGCCAAAGTAAAGCTTTTAAATATAGATAAGAAATTAATAGTTACATATGGAGCAGTCAGTAAAGAAACTTCTGTGGCAATGGCTAAAGGGTTATACAAAAAAACTAAATCAAATATAATTGTTTCAATAACTGGTGTAGCAGGACCAAATGGTGGCACAATGAGCAATCCTGTAGGAACGGTCTATTTTACATTTGGCATAAAAGAAACTAATAAAAATATAATATATATTACAAATAAGATGAATTTTAATTTAAAAAACAGATTAAAAATACAGAAAAAATCTGTAAGTTATGTGCTTAGTCAATTTATTGAAATTATTAAGTCTTATAAATTTGACTAGCTCTATTTTCAAATGAACTAACCATTTTATTGAAAGCTTTGTTAAAAAACCTACTTATTAAAATATTGAAGACACCAATATTTAATTCAAAATCAATAAAAAAATCAATTTCACATGTATTATTATTTAGCACTTTAAAGTTCCACCTACTTTTTAAATGCTTAAAAGGACCATCAATAAAGCTGATATTTATAGATAAATTTTTACGATCTAATGAAACATCACTTCTGTAAATATATACTAGGTTTTTATAACCAATCTCTAAATCTGCTATCAAATGTTCAATATCAGTATCAGATTTAGTTTTTTTAACAATTCTTGAGTTATTACACCAAGGTAAAAATAAGTGATAGCTATCTATGTCCGCTACCAAATCAAACATTTGTAACGCAGTATATTTGATTATTTTTTTCTCACTATGTTTAGGCATACATTAAGCAACTAAAGCTTTAAGTTTTTTAAAATCATCATCCGCATGAAATGATGATCTGGTAAATGGACTTGAGGAAACAAGCTTAAAACCTTTTTTGTAAGCATCATATTCAAGTTGTTTAAAGTAATCAGGATGATGATAATGAATTACGGGATGATGAGATTTGGTTGGCCTTAAATATTGTCCAATAGTTAAAAAATCAACATCATTATCTAACAAAGAATCCATTACACTTAATATTTCATCGTACTCTTCACCTAAACCAATCATAATGCCAGATTTAGTATATATCTTACGATTTATAACTTTTACTTTCTTAAGCAAAGTTAAAGATCTTATAAAGTTAGCTCCGGGTCTAACGTCTCTATAGAGTCTTTTGACCGTTTCCATATTATGATTGAAAATTTCAAATGGTGAAGTGCTTAATATATCTAAAGCATTAGATTTCTTATAAAAATCTGGCGTTAAAATTTCTATAGTTGTTAATGGTGATTTCTTTTTTATTGAATTAATAACCTTAGCAAACTGTAAAGCCCCACCATCAGGTAAATCGTCTCTATCAACTGAAGTAATAACTACGTGATCCAGTTTTAAGCTAAGAACAGCATTTGCAACTCTTGCCGGTTCAAATATATCAATATCCTCGGGCATGCCAGTCTTAACATTACAAAAAGTACAAGATCTAGTGCAAGTGTCACCCAATATCATGAATGTAGCATGTTTTTTTGACCAACATTCGTGAATATTTGGACAGGCTGCCTCCTCACAAACGGTTGTAAGCCTATTTTTACTGACAATATCCTTTGTAAATTGATTGTTATTTGAATTAGATATTTTTACCTTTAACCATTCAGGCTTATGAAGACCAGGTATTGAAGCGTAATTACGTCTCAATAATGACTTGGATAATTTTATTTGAGAAGACACATTTGAAAAATAGATCAAAAATGAATATTTTCAAGAAGATTAATTAGTCAAAAATGATTGTATATTCATTGTCTTGAGAAAAATTAAGAACTTTTCTAATCATTTCATCTCTAATATCACTATCATTATTTTTTTGAAGCTCAGTTATCTTGAATTGAATAATTTCACTATCTTTAGATATAGACTTGACGTTTATTTCAAGGTTTCTAATTTCTTCATCTAAATAAACGTGTGCAAGTAACCCATTATTCCCATTAATAAGATGAAAAACTATATAAAAAAGCAATAAGGGGCTTAATAAATATAAATAATATTTTTTAAAAGCACTATTAGCCAAATTCAATTTACTCATGAATATTAGAGAATCAAATTCAAACGAATCAGTCAAATAATTATGATTCTAAATAGGTAAAAAAGAGAAAATTAAAGGATTTGGACTCTGTTTGTTCCGCTAAAAGATAAGTAAATTAAAAAAACCTATTGTTTTTCATAGTTTTTTTAGTATTCATAAGCTCTTCAATTCGAAGTAATTGATTGAATTTTGCTATTCTATCTGATCTTGATAAAGAACCAGCTTTTATTTGACCACAATTCAAAGCAACAGATAAGTCAGCAATAAAAGTATTTTCAGTTTCTCCAGAACGATGAGATATAATTGTCTCAAATTTATTTGCTTTAGCTAGTTCTATGCACTCAATAGTTTCTGTTAGTGTACCGATTTGATTTAACTTAATCAAAATTGAATTAGCGGAATTCTTTTTAATGCCAGTTTTAAGTCTATCTATGTTAGTCACAAATAAATCATCACCTACAATTTGTACTTTATCACCAATTACAGAAGTCAAATTTGACCATCCTACCCAATCGTCTTCAGCCATTGGATCTTCAATTGATGCAATTGGATATTTATTACACATTTTTTTTAAAAAAATTGCAAATTCATCTGAAGTAAAGGGATTCTTTTGAGTTATTAAATTATACTTATTCTTTTTGTAGAATTCAGTAGAAGCAACATCAAGTGCAAAAACAAAATCATCAACAAGTTTATATCCAGACTTTTTTATTGCTATAGATATTAGGTCAAGAGCTTCAGACTCAGAATTTAAGTCAGGAGCAAACCCACCCTCATCCCCAACAGAAGTTGAAAAACCTTTATCATCAATAATTAATTTTAAATTATGAAAAACTTCAGATGATTTTCTTAAACATTCGGCAAAATTAAAATTATTAACAGGAATAATCATAAATTCTTGAAAAGATAGTTTGTTGTTAGCGTGGGCGCCACCATTTATAACGTTAAACATTGGCGTTGGCATCTTGTAGTTTGAAGTGCCTCCCAAATATTTGTATAGAGGTAATTTGTAATATTTAGCTGAAGCAGTAGCAGCAGCCAATGAAACACTTAAAATTGCGTTTGCCCCAAGTCTTGTTTTATTTTTTGTTCCATCTAAATCAGTCATAATACTATCAATTAAAGCCTGATCAGAGGCATCATTACCTGTTAAAGCGTCAAATATTTCACCGTTTACATTTGAAACAGCTTTATAGACAGATTTGCCGTTGAATTTTTTACCGTTATCTCTTAGTTCACAAGCCTCATGCTTACCTGTAGATGCTCCAGAAGGTACTGACGCACGACCAATAATATTATTTTCTAAAACAACATCAGTTTCAACGGTTGGATAACCACGACTATCAAATATTTGTCTAGATATTATATTTTTAATTTTTGTCATTTATCATTAATAATCAGTTATTTATTTAACTTTGTTTAACAATATTGTCAATTTCAATAAGTTTTTTTAGCAATGGAGTCATGTCTTCAATTTTAACCATGTTTGGCCCATCCGATGGTGCATTATCAGGATCTTCATGTGTTTCCATAAATACACCAGCAACACCTACGGCAACAGCTGCCCTAGACAGAACAGGAACAAATTTTCTATCACCACCACTTGATCCACCTAACCCTCCAGGAGCCTGAACTGAATGAGTAGCGTCAAATATTACGGGAAAGCGAATTTCATTTTTCATTATCTCAAGTGATCGCATATCTGATACAAGATTGTTATAACCAAAACTTGCGCCTCTTTCAGTAAGCAATAAATTATTATTACCTGAATCAATAATCTTATTAGCAACGTTGATCATGTCATGTGGTGATAGAAATTGACCTTTTTTAATATTAATAATCTTATTTGTATTGGCTGCTGCAATTAATAAGTCTGTCTGTCTACATAGAAATGCTGGTATTTGCAGTATATCAACATGATCTTTAATTAAATCACAATGATTTGCATTATGAACATCTGTTAAAATATTTATGCCATATTCAGTTTTTAACTCTGAAAAAATCTTAAGTGAACTATCTAAACCGAGCCCTCTTATTCCGGTAAGGCTAGTCCTATTGGCTTTATCATATGAGGTTTTATAAATAAAATTAATTTTTAAATCAGTAGTAATTTTAAGAAGCATTTCGACCATCATTTTGGCATGAGAATGGCTCTCTAAAACACAAGGACCTGCAATAAGTGTAATAGGTAAATCGTTTGATATACTTATGTTATTTAAACTTACAATATTTTGATTCATTAACAATTATCCGTTAGATCTTTTTAGTGCTGCACCTATAAATGATTTAAATAAAGGATGCGGCTCAAATGGTCTTGATTTCAATTCTGGATGAAATTGTACACCTACAAACCAAGGGTGACTAGGTATTTCAAGGATTTCTGGTAGCAAACCATCCGGTGAAAAAGCAGAAAATATAATACCTTTTTCTTTTAAAGGTGCACAATAATTATTATTAACTTCGTATCTATGTCTATGTCTTTCGGATATATTTTTATCTCCATAAATTTCGAATGCTTTTGTGTCAGGCTTAACAATGGCATCAAATGCTCCTAGTCTCATTGTACCCCCCAAATCACTATCAATACCTCTTTTTACTAACTGGTCTTCTTTAGCCCACTCAGTCATTAAACCAACAACTGATGAATTAGTATCACCAAACTCACTGGAACTAGCGTCATCAATATTTAATATATTTCTTACAGCTTCGATGGCAGCAAGCTGCATACCAAAACAAATCCCAAAATATGGTATATTATTTTCACGTGCATACTTAATTGCTAAAATTTTTCCTTCGGAACCTCTTTTGCCAAATCCACCAGGTACAAGTATTCCATCGGACTGAGATAACTTATTATCAAGGTTGGATATTGTTAAGTCTTCAGATTCAATCCAATTTATTTTAACTTTGATTTTATTGGATATGCCGCCATGGCTTAGCGCTTCATTTAAAGATTTATATGCATCAGCTAGGCCTGTATATTTTCCAACTATATTAATGTTGACCTCACCTTCAGGCTTAAGAATAAATTCTGCAACATTTTTCCACATTTTTAAATCTAAAGTTTTGTCAGTTTTTAAATTAAAATATTCAAGTACTCTTTTATCAAGACCCTCATTCATAAAATTAATTGGGACTTCATATATAGTTGGCGCATTAATTGCCTGAATAACGTTATCTTTAGAAACATTACAAAATAATGCTATTTTATCTCTTTCCTCTTTAGGAATTTCTCTATCGGCACGACAAAGTAAAATATTTGGTTGTATACCTAAACTTCTAAGTTCTTTAACTGAATGCTGGGTAGGCTTAGTTTTCAATTCACCACTACTTGCTATGTAGGGAACTAATGTAACGTGAATAAACATAGACATCGATGTATCGTTTTCATAATGAAACTGTCTAATTGCTTCTATGAACGGTAGGCTTTCTATGTCACCAATTGTTCCACCTATTTCACATATAATAAAATCTTCACCATTAAGGTCGTTATCTATAAATTTTTTAATTTCATTTGTAACATGAGGAATTACTTGAACAGTACCGCCTAAATACTCGCCCTTTCGTTCTCTTTTTATTATATCCTGATAAACTCTGCCTGAAGTTATGTTGTCACTTTTTTTCGAAGTAACACCTGTAAATCTTTCGTAATGTCCTAAGTCTAAGTCAGTCTCAGCACCATCGTCTGTAACATAAACTTCGCCATGTTGATAAGGACTCATAGTTCCAGGATCAACATTTAAATAAGGATCTAACTTTCTTATTCTAACTCTAAAACCATGATGTTGAAGTAAAGAAGCAAGTGAAGCAGCAGCTAAGCCTTTTCCTAAAGAAGAAACCACACCGCCAGTAACAAAAATAAATCGCGCCATGGAAGTATTTTATACTTGAAAAGAAAGATTAATGAAAGAACTTTAATTTAACTCAGGTATTTCTAATAAGTTATTTTTCAAAGCATCAATATCATCTTGAATATTCAAATTATCAAAATTTATTGATTTATCTGAAGATCTCATACTTATAACAGCTAAGGTGATACTTGTAATAATAAACATTGTTGCGATTATAGCGGTTATTTTAGTTAAAATATCACCGGTGCCTCTTGGAGTCATACCATCACTGCCACCACCAATACCTAATGCGCCACCTTCAGCTCTTTGAATTAAAATTACAATTATTAAAATAACTGCAAGAATTATATGAACTAATAATACAATGTTTTCCATTAATAATTTTTATATTCTTTTATGAGTAATAATCAATGATTTTAGAAAATTCCTTGATTTTTAAAGATGCGCCCCCAACAAGTGCACCGTCAACATTGTCTAAAGATAGAATTTCATTGGCATTTTCACCATTAACGGAACCACCATATAATATTGATACATTATTAGAAAAGTTTGGGTTTGATTTTAAAATTTTTCTAATAGATGCATGTATTTGATCAATTTGATTAAGGGTTGGGGTTAAGCCTGTACCTATTGCCCAAACTGGCTCATAAGCAATTATTAAATTCTTAGGGTCTAACTTATTAGGTAAAGATTTTAGCTGTCTTTTTAAAACAGATAACCTTTTTTTTATTTCACTTTTTTGTTCACCTATACAAAATATGACTTTTAATTTTGCCTTATGAGCAGATGTTATTTTTTTAGATAAAAGCTTAATATCTTCATTAAAATATTGTCGTCTTTCAGAGTGACCAATAATAACAAACTCAGCACCAGCATCTTTAATCATCTCAGAGCTAACACAACCGGTATAAGCTCCCGAAGATTTCTCATGAGTATCTTGTGCACCAATTTTAATTTTAAATTTTTTATACGAAGCTAATTGGCTAATTAAAGTAAATGGTGGACAAACAATAACATCAGGTTTTTTAGGGTTTTTTGTATTAACTTGTTTATTGATAGCAATAAAAATTTTTTGAAATGAACTTACGCCATTCATCTTCCAATTAGCTATAACATAATTAATTCTTTTCATAGAACTCTTATTTAGCTATAAAAAAAAATAAAAACAACTATATTCATCTGTATTCAACAAATAATACTTAATGTTAAACATAATTAGAAATTTAGTAAAATCAATTGCAGGTAAAATACTACTATTAATTATGGTCGCAAGCTTCGCAGTTTGGGGTATGGGTGATCTATTAAGATCTGGTGACAGTGGATTAGTAGCCATTATAGGTAAACAAAAAATAACTATTAATGAGTTTTATTACCAATTTCAAAAAAAATTAAACGAATTTAATCAATCGCTAGATGAAAAATTATCAGAGGAAGAAGCTCATAAACAGCAAATTACATACTTAGTTTTAAATGAAATGGTTTATGGTAAAATGATTCAAGAATTTGCTGAAAATAATTCAATTTATTTGTCTGATAATATTATTAAAAAAGCAATTATTTCGATTCCACAATTTCATGATGCAGATGGCAACTTTAACAAAATATTATTTGATAATTCAATTATAAGTAATTTTAACAATGAAGCTGAATTTACCAATGAAATATCAAAGATTTTTTTGAATAATTTATTATTTGAAAGTTTTACAATTAATGCCCCATTTAATAAAGAAATATCTAATCTTTTCTATAATTATGAGTTTGAAACAAGAAATGTTTTATACTTTAATATAGACGATAGGTTGATAAAAAAACCACAATATACAGAAAAAGATGTTTTAGAATTTTATAATGATAATAAAAATGATTATTTAATAAGTAAAAAAATAGAAACTAGATTTATAAATGTAGATTCAAATTCTTTTAGTGAATTAGTTGATATAACTGATGATGAGATTGAAATATTTTATAATGAAAATATTGATTCTTATACAATTAATGAAACAAGAGAAATTGAAATTATAAATGCTAAATCAATTGAACAAGCTAAAAAAATTATTGAATTGTTTAATAATAATATTGAATTAACAAAATATTTAAATAAAGAAGAATTAATTATTTCTAAACTTGATAATGTTAAAATTGGTGATTTTGATGATGAAATTTCAAGTAGTATATTTAATAACCCTGAGGGACTTATATTAGATCCAGTAGATATTGATGGAATAGGATATTTTGTAGTTAAAATTAACAAGATATTTCCTTCTAAGGTTATTTCTTTGGATGAAGAAAAGAATAGAATTATTGAATCATTAAATGATGAAAAGGCATATAAATTATTTTTAGATAATATTGAACTTATCGAAGAATTAAATTTAACAGGATTAACTTTGGATGAGATATCAGCCAATTTTAACCTAGAAATTAAGAATGCTTATGTAGAGGAATTCTCATCTATTATTAACGTTGAAGACTATAGTGTAGTTCTAAATAGCGACATTGGATATCAATCGGATTTGATTATTAATGAAAATGATAATGTTTATATTATTGAAACTATAAATATTACTGAGTCTAGAATTCCACAATATCAAGAAATTAAGTCATTGGTTAATAATGATTATAGTAATTATATAGGTGAACAATTATTGAGTAAAAAAATATCAGAGCTTGAACTCATATACAAATATACGAATAAAAAAACTTTTGAAGATTTTGCTAAAAAAAATGGTCTGCCGTTATTTAATAAGGACAGAATTAAAAGAAATAGAAGCAATATCTTTAATCAGGCAACTCTTGATAAAATATTTAATACTACAAAAGACTCAAGTTTAATGTTTAAAGATTTGAATGGAAAATTTGGATTAGCGTTTGTAAAAGATATTATTACCGCTGATAATTTAATTAATGATACTGATAAACAAAATTTAAATAACAATATTAATGCAAGCTTTAATCAATCGATGGAAAACATACTTAAAAATAAACTTGCGGATGATATTAAATACGAATTATTTCTTCATAATATTGATAATCTATTTCTCCAATGATCTCTTTAAACAATAAAGGGTTTCAAGATAAAATTGATAAAAATGAAGATTTTATAATTTATAAAAAGGTTAAAAAGATCGATATCGATCCAATCAAAAGCTTTATAAATACTATTAATAAAAAAAAATATAGTTTTATTTATGAATCTGTAGAGGGCGGTATACATCGAGGAAGGTATTCAATATGTGGATTCGACCCGCTCATAATACTCAAGATAAATAATAAAATTGCAAATCTTTATAAAAAAAAGAGTGGCAAATTAACAAAGATAAAACAAACATCAAAAAATCCTTTTGAAAACTTAGAGTATTTAATTGCAAGTTTGAAAATTAAAATTTCAAAGAGTCTACCTCCAATGGCTTCTGGTGTTTTTGGTTATTTAGGCTATGAAGCAATTAATTACCTAGAGGAAATATCTAAAAATAAAAAAACTAACAATCTTAATCTACCAGACTGTTTACTGTTTTATCCTCGAACATTGTTTATTTACGATAATCATCAAAATGATCTTTACATTGTAAAAGCATTTATAAAAAATACTTACACCAAAAGTAGTGCTAAATATGACTTGATTTGTGATGAAATGCTTGAAAATAAAAAATATATTACTGAATTTATTCCAGATAATATCAAGATAGATAAATCAAAAAAGCTTTCATTAAATGCAAAATCGAATATTTCTAAAAATAGTTTTTATAAGAATATTGAGAAATCTAAAAAATATATTAGAAATGGTGATATTTTTCAGATTGTTCCAAGTCATAGATTTGAGATGGACTTTAAATATAGTGCAGCAAAGCTTTATGAGGTTTTAAGAGAAACTAACCCCTCACCTTTTATGTATTTATTTAATTTTCCTGGCTTTAATATAGTTGGTTCAAGTCCTGAAATACTCGTTAGGGTAAGAGATAACAAAGTTACAATAAGGCCTATAGCGGGAACAAGACCTAGGGGCAAGTCTAAAAAAGAAGACTTAAAAAATGAGAAAGATCTTTTGAATGATGCAAAAGAACTTTCAGAGCACATGATGTTACTCGACTTAGGTAGAAATGACGTTGGTAGAGTTGTTAAAGCTGGATCTGTAAAGATCACATCGAGTTTTGGTATCGAAAAATATTCACATGTAATGCATATTGTTTCAAATGTTGAAGGTGAGTTGAAAAATGATAAAACTTTAATAGATGCTCTCATGGCTGGTTTTCCGGCTGGAACAGTTACAGGTGCACCAAAAATTAGGGCTATGGAAATAATTGATGAGTTAGAAGTATCAAAAAGAGGCCCTTATGCGGGAGCAGTTGGATATTTTTCATCGATGAATGAAATGGATACATGCATAGTACTAAGGACTGGTGTCATACAAAATAAAATACTCTATGTTCAAGCTGGTGGTGGTGTGGTTTATGATAGCAAAGCTAATTATGAGTACGAAGAAACAATCAATAAATCAATGGCAGTAATTGGTGCTGCGGAAATAGTAAATGGTAATAATCAATGATACTTTTAATAGACAATTATGACAGCTTCACTTTTAATCTGGCTCATTATATAGAAGAAACAGGTCAATCTGTAAGTGTCATAAGGAATGATAAGTTAACAACAAAAGATATAAAAAATAATATTAAGCCTAGTAAAATTATTATATCTCCTGGGCCTTGTACTCCTGACGATGCTGGTATTTGTATTGATGTTATAAAAGAATTCTACCAAACGATACCTATCTTAGGAGTTTGTTTGGGTCATCAGTCTATAGGTCAGGCATTGGGCGCAAATATTGTAAGAGCAAATAAAATTATGCATGGAAAAATAACTGAAATGACAAATGAAAATAAATCAATGATATTTAAAGGCTTGCCAAATAAATTTAATGCCACTAGATACCATAGCCTAGTTATTGACCCTAAATCACTACCTGAATGCTTTAATATAATTTCAACTACTCAAGATGATAATAAGACTGTTATTATGGGAATTGAACATAAAGAGTACCCTGTTTATGGAGTGCAGTTTCATCCAGAAAGTATTGGAACTTCAATGTTACATGGAAAAAGAATAATTTCTAATTTTGTTAATCTATGATCAATGATTTAAAAAAATATATTCAACTTGCTTACAGTAATCAATTGGATGCAAAAATGACCTCCGAAGCTTTTGATGTAATAATGTCTGGGAAAGCAAGTGATGGGCAAATTGGTGCATTTTTAATTGCACTGCAAATTAACGGTGTTAACAAAAATCATGTACTTGGCGCATTAGAAGTAATGCAAAAAAAAATGATATCGGTAAATGTTCCTAAAAATTCAATAGATACATGTGGAACTGGAGGAGATGGTATCGGATCTTTAAATGTTTCTACGGCTACTGCATTTGTTGTAGCTGCTAGTGGCATACCAATTGCAAAACATGGTAATAAAGCGCTAACATCAAAATGTGGCTCCGCAGATGTGCTTGAGGCTTTAAATATAAAATTAATAGCTGATCCTAAAGAATTAGAAAAATGTATAAATGAAATTAATATCTGCTTTATGTTCGCCCCAAATCACCATCCTGCAATGAAATATGTAGGCAAAGTAAGGCAAGAAGTTGGAATTAGAACTATATTTAATATGTTGGGCCCTCTACTTAATCCCGGTAAAGTGAATTCGCAACTTGTAGGAGTGTTTAATGAAGAGGTTCAAATTATCTATGGAGAAGTCTTTAAAGAAATGAATAAAAAAAAATCTATTATAGTAACGGGTGGTTTTGGAATGGATGAAATAAATATTAATGGTGAAAACAAAATACTTGTTCCTGGTAATGAAATTACTAAATTTAATGCCTCTTCTATAGGTATAGTAAACCAAAATGAAAAAGACCTTGATGGTGGTGATGCATCATATAATGCCAATAGAATTAAAGAAATTTTTTCTGGAAAAAAAGATTCATTTTATGAAATTGTGCTATTAAATTCTGCCTTTGCACTATCACTTAATGATGCAGAGACTTTAACAAATAGCAAGATAAAGGAAAACTACCTGTTAGCTAAAGATGTTGTTGATTCAGGCAACGTAATGAAAAAAATAATTCAATTAGCCGATTTTACACAGCAAATATAATTAATGTCGATACTTAAACAAATATATGAATATAAAAAAGAGTTTGTAAAAACGAGAAAAATATCTAATTCTTTAGAAGGGGTAATTAAAGAATCTGATAAATATAAACCAAAAGGATTCATTTCTAAAATTGAAACTGATATTTTAAATAATAATATTTCAATAATTGGTGAATTAAAAAAAGCTAGTCCATCTGCTGGTATTATTTTTAGTGATGAAAATGATTATCACAATATAGCTAATACATACGAGAATAATGGTATTTCATGTTTATCAATTTTAACTGATGAAAAATACTTTAAAGGAAGCGATAAAGATCTAGAGAAAATTAGATCTAAAGTAAAGTTACCAATAATAAGAAAGGATTTTATAGTAGACCGCTACCAACTATTTGAGTCAAAAATGCTTGGTGCCGATTGTATCTTGATTATATTATCTATGCTAGATAAGGCGGAGGCTATTGATTTAGAAGAAGAAGCTATATCTATTGGACTTGATGTACTTATTGAAACTCATGATAAAATTGAAATGGATATTGCATTAGGTATGAAATCAAAACTAATTGGAATAAACAATAGAAATTTAAATGACTTTTCTGTCGATATAAATAACTCAATAAATCTGACTTCAAACCCAATAAAAGGGAAGATCTATGTCTGTGAAAGTGGCATTAAAACCTTAAAAGAGGTTAATATAATTAAAAATAATTCTGTAATAAGAACGTTTTTGATAGGCGAATCTTTAATGAGATCAAATGATCTAGAAGAACAAATAAGAACGCTTTTAAGATAGAGACTCATTATATAAAGCTAAGTTATTGAAAATGTTAATATAAAAACAATTGAAACATAAAGCGAACATTGGTAGAACGTTAGTTAATTTTTAAACTAACTATTATGCTAACAAAAAAACAAAAAGAATTACTTACATACATAAGCACTTCGCAAAACCGTAATGGTGTTTCGCCATCATATGATGAAATGCGTTCCGCTTTAAATCTTAAGTCAAAATCAGGAATTCATAGACTTATATTGGCCCTTGAGGAAAGAGGTTTTGTTAGACGTTTGGCTCACAAAGCAAGAGCACTTGAAGTTTTAAAAGATAGTTTTTCAAGCATAGACATTTCAAATCAAGATAAAAATAACCTTATTATAGGAAAATTTAATGGCAATTCTAATACTGATGATAGCCACAAAGTCTCTACCCTACCATTGTATGGTAAAATTGCAGCTGGTACTCCAATTGAAGCTATACAGCATAACGATGAAACAATTGATGTGCCAAAAGACATGATACCTATAGGAGAAAGCTACGCTTTAAATGTTGAAGGTGACTCTATGATAAATGAAGGTATTTTTGATGGTGATACTGTATTAATTAAAAAAACAAATTATGCTGATAGTGGCGATATAATTGTAGCTTTGGTTGACGATACTGAGGCAACATTAAAAAGATTAAGAAAAAAAGGTCAAAGTATAGCGCTTGAAAGCGCTAATCCAGCTTATGAAACTCGAATTTTAGCTCCTCACAGAGTTAAGGTGCAAGGTAAATTAATTGGATTATTAAGAAAATACTAGATTTAAGCCCTTTTTTTTAAATTAGCTTTTAATATTAATGTAAATCAGCTATTTATATGGCTTATTATGATAAAAAAAAATATTTCTCCTAAAAATTCAAATACCGCAAAGATCACCATAAACAATAAAACTTACACGTTGCCTATTTATAAGGCTTCAGAGGGAAGTGATGTTATAGATATAACTAAGCTTTATGCTGAAAGTAATCACTTTACATATGATCCTGGTTTCACCTCAACAGCCTCGTGCCAGTCTAATATAACCTTTATTGACGGAAACAAGGGTATATTGAGGTACAGAGGTTACGATATTGAGGACCTTGCAAAAAATAGTGATTTTATTGAAGTTACTAATTTATTGATTTATGGAGACCTTCCAAACAAAAACCAACTAAATAAATATTATCGATTAATATCAAAGCATACAATGGTACATGAACAGCTATTGAAATTCTTTAATGGGTTTAGAAGGGATGCTCACCCAATGGCCATGATGGTTGGTGTTATGGGTGCATTATCTGCTTTTTACCAAGATTCTCTTGATATAAATGATCCTCATCAAAGAATGACTGCATCAAGAAGAATTATTGCTAAGGCCTCAACTATTGGAGCAATGGCTTACAAATATTCAATAGGACAACCTTTTGTTCAACCTGATAATTCACTTTCTTATGCAGAAAATTTTCTAAACATGTGCTTTAGTGTGCCAGCTGAAAAATATAAAATATCACCAATCATGGAAGAAGCTATGGATAAAATTTTAATTCTACATGCTGATCATGAGCAAAATGCATCGACGTCAACTGTAAGGTTAGCTGGTTCGTCCGGTGCAAATCCATTTGCATGCGTAGCTGCTGGCGTAGCATCTTTATGGGGACCTGCTCATGGTGGAGCTAATCAAGCTGCATTAGAAATGCTCGAAACCATTGGAAGTAAAAAAAACATACCTATGTACATTAAAAAGGCAAAAGATAAAAATGATCCTTTTAGACTTATGGGTTTTGGACACAGGGTCTACAAAAATTATGACCCACGTGCAAAAATACTCAAACAAACATGTAGTAAGGTACTTAAACACATAGGTATTAAAAATGATCCTATTTTAGAAGTTGCTATGGAATTAGAAAAAATAGCTTTAAGAGATAATTATTTTATTGAAAAAAAACTCTATCCTAATGTAGATTTTTATTCAGGAATTATATTAAGAGCTATGGGTTTTCCACCTGAAATGTTCACAGTCATATTTGCAATTGCAAGAAGCTCAGGATGGACAGCACACTGGCATGAGATGATTGAAGACCCGGTTCAAAGAATAGGCAGGCCAAGACAGTTATATACTGGTAATAAAAAAACTGTTTATGGTAAAAAAAGATCTACAAAAAATACACGTTAATCAATAAAATAAAGTTTAATATTGTATCTTACTAAAGCTTTATAAAACTTTACTTTTTCAACTACAATTGTTGTATGTTTGCTAACAGCTAAAATATTTAATTTATTCTTAAACATAAGTTCCAAAGTCTTAACACCAATAGTTGGTAGATCAATTTTAAGGTCCTGCTGTATTTTTGGAATCTTTACTAAGCACCCTTCTACGATATTTCTAGAGATTTTTTTCTTAATTGACTTAATTCGTGACAACATTTTGTCAGTTCCTTCAACAGCTTCAATAGAAAGAATATAACCATTAGAAATAACACATGCTTGAGCATTATCATAACTACTTAATGTGTTGAGCAGATTAATGCCCTTATCAACATCTTTTTTTTCATTGGAGCTAATATCTAAATAAGATTTATCAAGAAGATACTCACTTGGAAAAATATCAATAAATGAATTTGTAACAAATCCTTCTGTTTTAAAAATATCTATAACAGAAGAAAGAATTTTTCCATCGCCCTCTTTTGATGCGGTAATTAAATTATTAATATACTTGCTTAGGACCTTGTCTAATTTTAATTTAGAAAAATCAGGACGACTTACACTACCAAGAAAGCAAAGATACTTAATTTTTTTACTATTAAGCAAACTTATGCATTTCTCAAGTTCAAATAATTTAAGATTATAAACGTACTTTTTATTAAGTAATTTTTTCTTATTGTTAATTGATAAGTTTATATAAATAAAATTTTTATATTTCTTTTTAATTGAATTATACGCAAATAAAGGCAGCTCATTGTCACCACCAATTAGAGCAAGGTTATTCAATTGATTTTTCATCTAAAGGTACATAAACCACGAGAACTATCAGCTTGAATAAAATCAACTAGATTTTTTGCTAGCTCATTCTTAGTATTGTTATTAGCAATTGATTCAGTTTTAATTTCATTTGAATTAAATATCGTTTCAAAAATTATCTTAAGGTCTTTTATAGTCTCATTGGTATAATTTGCTCTTCTTAAGCCTACAATATTAAGGCCTAGCAAATGAGCTCTATTTCCTGTTACTAACCCATAAGGAACTACATCATGCTCAACAGCACTCATACCCCCTATCATAGATAATTTTCCAATTCTGCAAAATTGATGTACAGCTGATAAACCTCCTAATATAGCATTATCATCAACGCTAACATGTCCTGCTATTGTTGCCTGATTTGCCATTACTATATTATTTCCTACAATGCAATCATGTGCGATGTGAGCTCCAACCATAAATAGTGAGTTATTTCCAACCGATGTAATTCCACCGCCACCTTCTGTACCTACATTGATATTGGCATATTCTCTAAATATATTGTTGTTACCAATTGATAATTTTGTAATCTCATTTTTAAACTTTAAATCTTGGGGCGCTGAACCAATTGAACAAAATGGATGAAAGATATTACTGGTGCCAATATCAGTATTTCCTGTAATAAATACAGACGACTTAATGATATTATTATTTGCAATTTTAACACCATCTTCAATAATTGAATAGGCTCCAATAGTAACATTTTCACCAATAACTACATTTGATCCAATTATCGCTGTATTGTGAATAGTAGACATTAATTTTTATCCATAATAGTTGCACTCCAAGTTGACTCAGCAATAATATTATCAACCTTATCTCTAGCTATACCATTAAACTTCCATACTCTTCCTCTGGATCTAGAAGCTTTTACATAAGCATAAACTTCATTGCCAGGAAATACAGGTTTACGAAATTTTGTATCTGAAATATTCATCAGGTAAACAATTTTATCAAATGTTTCATCTTTTATGCTATAGGCAATCAATGCTGCTGCAGTTTGAGCCATCATTTCAACTAAAATTACACCTGGAACAACAGCTTTTTCTGGAAAATGTCCTTTAAAAAAAGGCTCATTAGCAGTAAATATTTTATATCCAGTTGCACTAGTTAATTTTTCTATATTAAACAATTTATCTAAAAATAGAAAAGGATCTCTATGAGGTATTAATTCTTTAATTTCATTTAGTAAAATTTCATTTTTCATAATTACATCATATTTTTTCTATAATTCTTAAGATACCTGTTTAGATTGATTGCAGGGTAACCCATTACAGTTTCATTTTTAGGTATATCTCTTATGACACCAGATTTTGCTGCAATTTTAACATAATCAGAAATATTAATATGACCGCCTATTCCAGTTTGACCACCAATTTGAACAAAATTACCAATCTTAGCACTGCCAGCAAATCCACACTGACCAGCAATCATACAATTGTTACCAATAATTACATTATGAGCAATATGCACTAAATTATCAATAAACGTATTCTCACCTATAACTGTGTCATTAAAACTTCCCCTATCAATAGTACAATTACTATTAATATTTACATTATTTTGAATAATTACTCTTCCAATATGAAATATTTTAAGTGGGTCATTATTTGCATCGTATGTGAAACCAAAACCACTTTGACCTATTTTAGTTCCATCGCCAATTGTAACGTTGTCACCTATTATTGAATTGCTAATAGACACATTTTTACCAATTTTAACATTATTTCCAATAGAACAATTATGGCCTATCGAGCTGAAGTTATTTATTGAAAAATTATCACCTATTATTGCACCATTATCTATAATAGAATTATTAGATAATTCTAAATCTTTACCTATAATGGGTTTTGATAGGTTGGAAATTTCTTTTTTATTTTTATCTCTATAAAATAAATTTGAAATTACTGCAATATCGCGATCAATATTCTCACTAACTAAAAGTATCTGATCATTATCAAAAAGATTTGTTAGTTTTTTTTTTGTTATTATAAATTTTGCTTTTGTAATTATTGAGTATTTACTGCTATTAACAAACGTTATATCAAATTCAGAGGCAATATCAGGTCTAACAAACGAATGTATTCTTACAGACTTATCAATTTCAGTAAATTTAAAGCCACATAAATGAACAATGTCATTAATTGAAATGCCTAAATTAATGTGATGAAAAGTCATCCAGATTATTTTAGTCTAAAGTAACATTGATTTTAGGAAGTTTTTTATTAAGTTTTTTTATAACGTCATCAGTAATATCCATATTATTTGCACTTAATAAAACAGAGTTTTTTTCAAGTATTACAGTTACTCCCAATTCCTTACTTAAGTCTTCTAATATAGGTTTAACATTTTCAAGAATTTCATTTCTAGCTTTTTGTAAAATCCCTTCAAGTTTTCTAAGTTTATTTTGTTTATCAACTTGATATTCTTGTAGTTTTTTTTCGTAATCTATTGCTTTTAATTCAAATGCCTCTGGGGCAATAATACTTTGTTGTTCAATAAGTTTATTTCTATCTTCAAGCATTTTTTTATCAGAGGCTATAATTTTATCTTCAGTTGATTTTTGAATTTCTTCAAACTGTTTTGTTGCGTTCTTTGCTGCTTTTGAATCAGAAAGAATCAAATTTAAATCAACTACGGCAATAGATGTATTTGGATAATTTGTTTCAGCTATTGAATTAAAGCCTGAAAGTAAGGCCAAAGTAAAAACTATTGCAACAATTTTTTTATTTATACTAATCATGTTATTCATTTAAAAGTTATATCCTATATCAAAAGAAAATTTATCTGTTGTATCGTTATTTTCAGACATTACTGGTTCAGCTAAGATAAAGTTAATAGGCCCAATGGCACTATCCCAATTAAGATTTAATCCAATTGATGCTCTTATCTTGTGTTTATCATCAATTGAACCATATCTTTCATCTAAACCCCAAACACTACCAACATCTAGAAACAATGAACTTGATATATCAAATTCATCAATAGGTAAATCAAAATTTGTTTCAGTAGTTATCACATAGTAGTAATTTCCACCTGTATATGAAGAATTTAATTGAGGTCCAATCTTGCCATATTTAAAGCCACGCAAGTTTTTTCCACCAATATTAAACTGTGAATCAACAGGAGCATACTTACCACCATAACCATTTATTGCTCCTAATTCTGACTTTATAGCTCCTGTAAACGAGTCACTTAGTTTTTTGTATAATTTATATGTAATTTTATTTTCAACGTAGTTAGATGTACCACCTATTCCAGCAATGTTCTGTTCAATAGTAAAAATTGATCCATTAGTAGGTTTGTATGGGCTATTTCTTTTGTCCAAACTTAATACATATCCAAGAATTGAAACTGTATTCGTGCCAGACAGTAATTGTTCGTAACTAGTAGCATCAGTATCAGCTTTAGTTTTCGATGTAAGTAGTGAGTATTTAGTTGTTATTCTATTGTTATTAGACAATGGAAATCCAAAGGACAAACCAAGTCCAACAGTTTCGGTTTCATACTTAACATTAGTAGGATCATCAAACTTGCTGTAAAGATCTGTTCTTACAGATAAATCTTTATTGTTAAAATATGGCTCTGTAATTGAAATATCATATAATTTTTGTGTTGAAGCCAAGCTAGCACTTAATTTTACTTTTTGTCCTTTTCCTAGAAAATTACTCTCGCTGATTCCAGCGGTTAAAGTAGAACCATTTGTTGAACCATAACCAGCGCCTAAAGTCGCACTACCAGTATTTTTTTCAACAATATTTAAATTCAAATCAATTCTATCTAGAGACTCTACTCTTTCTTCATTTAACTCAACACTTTCAAAATAATTTAAGGCTTTAATTTTATCTTTTGAATAATTTACTGAAAATTTATTATAAGCATCACCTTCACTAAAAGCAAATTCTCTTCTAATGACCTTATCAATAGTTCTAGTATTACCTGTTATATTGATCCTATTAACATATACTTTTGGTCCTTCGTTTATATCAAATGTCACATCAACTGTCTTACTGTCATCATTAACAATCAACTCAGGATTAATTTCAATAAATGTATATCCGTAAGAAGATGCAGAATTTTTGATGTATTCAACACTTTCTTTTATTATTTTACTATTAAAAATATTGCCAGAGTTAGGCTCTAAGGTTGCCTTTAAAACATCTTTATTGAGTTTATCGAGCTGAGTGATTACTTTAATTTTTCCAAAACTAAACCTTTCACCTTCTGAAACAGATAATATAATTTCAAATTTATTTGAAGTGTCGACTAATTGAGCTATTGATGAAGTAAATAAAAAATTAACATAACCATTATTATTGTAAAAATCGCTTATTAACTGTTTGTCATATTCAATTCTATCAGGATCATACTGACCTCCTTTAGACCAAAATTTTAATAGAGATTTTGATTTCGTAGTCATTACTTTTTTAATTTCTTTATCCGTAAAGACTTTGTTACCAATTATTGTAATCTTTGAAACATTCAATACATTAGCTTCATCAATTTTAAAAATTAAATTAACTCTATTGTTATCTAGCAATTCAACCGATGGATCAACTTGAGCGAATAATCTTCCAGATCTTTGATATAACTCAAGTATTCGTTTAACATCTTCTTTAACTCTATTTCTAGAAAATACAGATCTTTCCTTTAATTTTATTTCTGCAATTAGATCATCGTCTTTTTTACTTTTATTGCCCTCAAATAGAACAAGATTTATAGTTGGATTTTCTTTAACATTAATTGTTAAAGTATTATCTATATAATTAACTGATATATCTGAGAATAATTGTGTATCATAAAGTTTTTTAATTATATCATTTGAAAGAGACTCGGAATAATCAACATCAATATTAACCTCTCCATAACTGAGTACAGTGTCGTAATTAATCCTTTGCAACCCATCAATGTTTATTTCTTTAATATCATTAACTTCGTTTGCAAGTGCAGAAAAAGATAGTAGTAAGTATATGAAAGTGATTTTAATAAATTTAACCATAGGTGTATATATATATATAACTTTAATACTTTAATCATCTATAAAATATCTTAAGTGACAGATTATCTTAATCTAAATAACCATCAATAATTGCAAAAGACTGTTTAATATTATCTATATTCAAGTCAATTTGATTATTTCCTTCTGTAATAAACTGATTTAGAAGTTTTTCATTATTGATAACTATATCAGTAAATAATATTTTTTTTTGTAGAAAAAGATCAACCATTAATTCGTTGGTATAATTCAAAACCGAAGGAGCAAGTCCACCGTAATTAATTGATTTTTTGGCTAAATTAATTGAATTAAATTTTTGATCGTCAATTTCATAAAAATTAAGTGTTTTAATAGTTTTTAAATCTAAATGAAGTTTATTTAGATCAACACTATTGTCATCAAATAAAACACTTGATATTGAAATTTCCATAGTTGGTTGACTTAAAAACGCATGTGTAGAGGTATCATTAAACTCTACTAGACCATGAACTATAGATTCTGGATGAATTAATGCATCAATCTGATTAACATTAATATTAAATAATATACAGGCTTCAATAATCTCAAGACCTTTATTCATTAAAGTTGATGAATCTACAGTAATTTTACTTCCCATATCCCACTTAGGATGTGTAATGGCTTGATCAGGTGTAATTTTTTTTAAATCTTGGTAAGAGTAATTGTAAAAGTTACCACCACTAGCGGTAATCGTATATTTCTTAATTGAATCAAGCTTCTTATTTTTAATTAATTGATAAATTGCATTATGCTCAGAATCTAAAGGTACAATTTTTGTTAGGCAGGTATTAGCTTTATCTAAAAATAATCTACCTAAGCAAATAATGCATTCTTTATTAGCAAGACCAATAACTTTACCAGATAAAGCAAGCTGCATTAATAATTCTAAGGGGCTAGTTCCAGAAATAGCAAAAATTATTATATCAACATTGTTTTCATCTACTAATGAGTAAAACTGTTCAATTCCTTCATAAACTCTAAAATTTATTAACTCTTCTTTATACTGACTAATTAACTCCACATTACCAATACCTATATCTTTACAATCAAATTCATTAGCTATTTTTATAGCTTTATGAATATTCTCATTACATGTTAAGCCAACAATATTAAATTTTTCTTTATTATCTCTTATTAAATTAAGAGTTGATTCACCAATTGATCCAGTTGCACCATATATGAGGATATTTTTTTTAAGCATATAAATCTATCGAAATAATACCAAATGAAAGTATAATAAAGTGAACAAAGAATATTAATATAAATGCATCCATCCTATCTAACAACCCTCCGTGTCCAGGAAGCAAATTACTAAAGTCTTTAATATTTAAATAGCGTTTAAGATAAGATTCACTAGCATCACCTAAGAATGAAATTACTCCAATTAATAAAGTACCAATCATTAATAGCAGACTAATATTAAATATGTATATAACAGAAGCTGAAAATAAAAATAAAAATATTAGGCCAACTAAAAAACCACTGTATGTTTTATTTGGACTAATAACTGGTATTAGTTTTTTCCCCTTGATTAATTTACCACCAATTAATGAAAAGCTATCAAAGATCCAAATTGAAAATATGATGTACAGGATGTAGGGAACAATATTACTGTCGTTACTTATTCTTAAAAAAATGAAATGAAATAAACTAAATATTAAAATTGAAGTTAACAAAAACCTTAATTTGAGACTTATTTTTTGGATGGCCATATTATTTAATTCTTCTATTAAAATAGATAAGATTAATAAAAAATAAAAAATAAATAGATAACTTCCATTAATTATAAAGAATATGAACGGTACAATAAAAAAAATTCCTGTGATTATTCTTAAAAATACATTTTTATCAAAAAATAATTTGAATTTATCAATCATTTGCCAAATTTTCTTTCTCTTAGAAAAAATTTATTTGTAATATCTATAAGCATTTTATATTTAAAATCAGGCCATAAAGTTTTCACAAAAAATAATTCAGTATAAGCAGATTGCCAGAGTAAAAAATTACTTAACCTATAGTCCCCACCAGTTCTTATTAATATTTCTGGATCGGGCAATTTGGGATTATAGAGACATTTACTTAAATTTTTTTCATTTAACTTTAATCCTAATTTATTGAGTTTATTGAACGCATCAACAATTTCAGCTCTTCCACCGTAATTAAGAGCAATATTCAAGATTAATCCGGTATTATTTTTAGTTATTTCAATTACATCATCTATAATATTTAAAGTTTTCTTTGGTAATCTAGTTCTACAACCTAAATGTTTTATTTGAATATTGTTTCGTTGAGCAACATCCTTAAAGGCTTCATAAGTTTCATTGATAAGTTTAAATAAATAACTTACTTCCGTTGGTGATCTTTTCCAATTTTCAGTAGAAAATGTATAAAAAGTTAAATTTTTTGTTAACTTATTCTTTGCAGTCTCCTCGCATATTTGAATTGCAGTATCAATACCAGCTTTATGCCCTAAAGATCTGCTTAATAACTTTTTCCTAGACCATCTTCCATTGCCATCCATTATAATAGCGATGTGATTAATTATTTTTTTAGAAGCAGACATTGATCTTACACTTTAGAAAGATCTACTTCCTTATCTGAAACAATTGAATCTATAAGTTTTACATGCATTGAGGTAATTTCTTCTATATCTGATTGCAATTTTTTTGATTCATCTTCTCCAATTTCTTTATCTTTTTCTAATTTTTTAAATTGCTCTATACCATCTCTTCTAATATTTCTAATAGCAACCTTTGATACTTCACCAATTTTTTTTGCTAATTTTATATATTCAAGTTTTCTCTCTTCTGTTAATTGAGGTAATGGTAATCTAATAAGAGTTCCTTCAATTGAAGGGTTGATACCAAGATCAGATTCACGAATAGCCTTTTCAACTGCATTAACATTTCCCTGATCCCAAATATCAATGTTTATTAGTCTTGGTTCGGGTGTTGTAATGTTACCAATTTGATTTATTGGCATTTTCGAGCCATATACATCTACTTTAATAGTATCAAGCATAGATGGAGATGCTCTTCCCGCTCTAATGCCACTCATTTCCATTTTTAAACTTGAAATACTAGAGTCCATTCTGTTACTAATATCATTCTTGATTAAGTCAGACATTTTTAAGATATCTCCGTAGATTTATTTTTACCAGTGTAAGTTCTTATTAAACAATTTTTTTCAGCAATTGAAAATACAATAATTGGAATATTATTTTCTTGAGCAACGGTTATTGCTGACGAGTCCATAACTCTTAAATCGTCATTAAGATATTTCTTGTATGTAATTTTCTCATACTTTTTAGCATTTTTAAACTTTTTTGGATCTTTATTGTAAATACCATCTACTTGTGTTGCCTTGTAAATTACATCACAACTAAGTTCAGCTGCACGCAAAGCAGAGGCAGTATCAGTTGAAAAGTAAGGATTGCCTGTGCCAGCAGCACATATAACAATACGTCCTTTTTCCATATGTCTGATTGCCTTTCTTCTTATATAAGTTTCACAAATAGATTGAATTGGTAATGCAGACATTACCCTTGTATCAACATTTATTTTTTCTAACGCATTTTGCAATGCTAGAGAATTAAGCACTGTAGCGAGCATACCCATGTAATCTGCTTGTGCACGATCCATGCCTTCAGCTGAAGCTGATAAACCCCTAAATATATTACCACCACCAATAACAATACATATATCAATTTTCTTTTTTGATAAATTTTTGATATCTAAAGCAATACGATCTACAACAGACAACTTAATACCATAAGAGTCATCGCCCATTAAAGCCTCGCCAGATAATTTTAATAAAATCCGGTTTGTTTTGGTTTTAGCCATTAATATTATTGACCTAATTCGTATCTGATGAACGAACTAATTGATGTTTTTGAACTACTTGTCTTACTGGTTTCATCTAATAATTTAGATATGGTCATACTTGGATCAATTACATACTTTTGATTTAATAAAATTACTTCTTCAAAGAATTTTTTCATTTTACCATCTAGCATCTTTTCAACAATTTCTCCTGACTTACCAGACTCTTTTAATTGCTCTATTATAATATTTTTTTCAGTTTCAATAATATCTGTACTTAATGAGTTTTCATCTAATGATTTTGGATTTGTCGCTGCTATATGCATGCAAATATTTTTGCCTATACTACTTAAATCTACTTCTGATTCAGAGTTAATATTTAACAACACACCAATTTTACCCAAGTTATCACCTAGTGAGTTGTGAATATAACTATAAGATTTACCCTCAATATAGTTTGATCTTCTGAATACTATATTTTCACCAATTACTCCAATTGCATCATTAATTATTGAAGAAACTTCTTCTTTGACACTATCTGGGTCATTTTTGGCATCAAGTACAATTTGGGTAATTTTTTTAACAAGCGCATGAAAATCTTTGTTTCTAGAAACAAAATCAGTCTCTGAATTGATTTCAACAATTACAGTTCCATTATCATTAGACATAATAGACACAAGACCTTCATTTGCATCTCTCGTAGATTTCTTTTGAGCTTTAGCAATTCCTTTTTCTCTTAACCACTGAAATGCCAAATCAATATCAGCATTATTTTCAGCCAAAGCAGCTTTACAATCCATCATTCCAGCACCTGACATTTTTCTTAAGTCTTGAACTTGTTTCGCAGTAACAGACATTTACTATGCTCCTTCTTTATTCTTAGTTGTAATTACTTCATCAGTAGTAATTTCGTCAGTTTTTATTGGAGTTTCGTTAAATGAAATATCACCCGCACTGTTGTTAATTGCTTCTCTAATTAATCTACAATATAGGTTAATAGATTTTCTAGAGTCATCATTTCCAGGTATTGGAAAGTCAATTAAGTCTGGATCACAGTTAGTATCAATAATACCAACAACTGGAATCTTAAGAGTTCTAGCTTCTGCAATAGCAATATGTTCAAGTTTAGTGTCAATAACAAAAACTAAATCAGGTGCTTTTTGCATTTCACTAATACCACTTAAAGATCTAACTAACTTAATATGCTTATTTGTAAGTTTTAATAATTCTTTTTTTGTAAATTCATTGTTTGGATTGGTCTTTAAAACCTCAATTTCTTTCATTTTAGTAATTGATTTTTGAATAGTTGCATAATTAGTCATCATGCCACCAAGCCATCTATGATTTACATAGAATTGATTAGTATCCTTAGCTAAGTCAGCAACTTGTTGAGCTGCTTGTTTTTTTGTTGCAACAAATAAAATCTTCCCGCCTTTTGCAACGGTTTTTTGAATTATATCTAAGGCAGCTGAAAGCATTCCCATGGTTTGGGTAAGATCAATAATATGAACATTTTCACGAACACTATGAATATATTGCTCCATTTTTGGGTTCCATTTTTGGGTTTTATGGCCAAAATGAACTCCACATTCAATTAGTTCTTTAAGATTAAAGTTAGGTATTTGCATAATGTATTCTCCGGTTAACCTCGCACAGCATTTACACCCTTAATGGGACCGGACAGCCGAAGCTATCGCCGTGTGATTTATGAAGTATGATGTAACTGATTAAGAGGCTTAATTCAATGACTTTTTAATAAAGATCTACACTAATGATCTCAGGTATTTTTCTTAGTTTTTCTGCTAATATATCATTAATTTGGAACTTTTCACCTAACTTTACGTTCTGATTATTAAATATAAGCAAAATAGCTCCATTGCCATCAGGAATTTTAAGCTCTTTAATAGCCTGAACTGCCGTCATAGAGTTTGTTGTTATTTTTAAATTTTTTTTAACTGGTGTTGAATTGCTGTTTTTTTCAAATTTAACAATATCCTCAAGATTATAAATCTTTTTTACTTCAACTCTAATTAGACCGTTGTCATCTGTAAAATCAGTACCCAATACATAGGATTGACCAACAATTAACATATCACGATATTTTCTTAAATTAGCCTCAAAAATAATACCTTCATAATTTGAAGTCGTATCTGAAAAATTTAAAAAAGCATAAGCATTACCTCTTGCTGACCTTCTTTCTTTTTTTGCCAATAATGTTCCAGCAACTAATATATTTTTACTATTTTGTAATTCTTTTGAATTATAGATAGACATATAATCTCTTACATTATTTGAAATAAGATTGTATTTATATGCAGCAAGTGGATGACCAGAAAAGTAAAAACCTATAATTTGAAATTCTTTCATGAGTTTGGTTGCATCATCCCATAACTCAGTTTTTAAAAAATCATATTTAAATGATTCTGTATTACCAAAGATAT
>Ga0209383_1000114_pt1 | contig 55404 bp, 72 predicted proteins | sample CoawatmetaG02DNA_FD_187510 | JGI IMG/M metagenome (GOLD analysis project Ga0209383, IMG submission 187510) | Marine microbial communities from the West Antarctic Peninsula - Coastal water metaG029-DNA (SPAdes) (version 2) | ecosystem: Environmental > Aquatic > Marine > Coastal ...
TGCTTCTGCTACAGGTTCTGCTGCTTCTGCTACAGGTTCTGCTGCTTCTGCTACAGGTTCTGCTGCTTCTGCTACAGGCTCTGCTGCTTCTGCTACAGGCTCTGCTGCTTCTGCTACAGGCTCTGCTGCTTCTGCTACAGGTTCTGCTGCTTCTGCTACAGGTTCTGCTACAGGTTCTGCTGCTTCTGCTACAGGTTCTGCTGCTGCTGCTTTTGCTTCTTCTTCAGCTTTTATAGCAGCTTCATCTTTTTGCTTCATACGTTCTTGAGCTTTGGCTTTTGGCAAATGTTGTTTTGTTTTTTCTGTGATTTTAGGAGCTTCCACAAGTCCGTGCTCAGAAAGAAATTTCTGAACTCTTTCAGTTGGTTGTGCTCCTACTTTTAACCAATATTCTATTCTCTCTTTACTAAATATTAGTCTTTCCTTGTGGTCTTTAGGTAACATTGGATTAAAATTTCCAACCTTTTCAATAAAGTTACCGTCTCTAGGTGCTCTTTCGTCAGCAATTACTATTCTATAAAATGGTTTTTTTTTAGTACCACCTCTTGCTAGTCTTATTTTAGTTGCCATGGGTTCTCCTTTCTAAGATTTATTCCATAGTTGGCATATCGCCTCCACCAAACATACTTTTGAGTTTATTGGCGAAGCCGGGCTTTTGGGCTTGTTTCATGAATTTTTTAGTTTGCTCATATTGTTTTAGCAATCTGTTAACTTCATGTACTTGACGACCCGAACCTGAAGCAATTCGCTTTTTGCGAGATGCTTTTAGGATATCGGGGTCAGATCTTTCTTCTTTTGTCATAGATCTAATGATTGCAATTTGATGATCAATTATTTTTTCATCCATATCACTTTTTTCAAGCATATCTTTGACTTTAGAAACTCCTGGCAGATAAGACATGACTCCTGACATGCCTCCCATTTTCTTCATTTGTAAAAACTGTTTAAGTAACTCATTAAAGCTAAATTGCCCGCTCATCATTTGGGCTTGCATTGATTCCATTTCCTTTTCATCGAATTGTTGCTGTGCTTTCTCGACAAGGGAAACGACATCTCCCATTCCTAATATTCTTGAAGCTATTCTTTCTGGATAAAAAACTTCGAAATCTTTTACTCCCTCTCCTGAACCAAAGAAACGAATAGGTAACCCTGTTTGATATTTTGCCGAGAGCGCTACTCCGCCTCTTGGATCTGCATCAAGTCTTGTTAAAATAAAACCTGTTAATGGCGCTGTAGAATTAAAATTTTCAACTACCTCTAATGACTGTTGTCCCATCATGGCATCCAGTACAAGAAAATTTTCTTGCGGTGTGACTAAATCATAAATAGTTTTTAACTCCTGGAGTAATTCTTCGTCTGTGCTTATTCGACCGGATGTATCAATAATAAGAATATCTGATAATTGTTTTTCTGTTTGATTAACAGCATGCTTAACTATTTCTTCAATATTATTATTAAGAGGTTCAATAAAATGAAATTGATTTTCTTTTGATAAAATACGTAACTGGTCAATAGCTGCTGGCCTTCTTAGATCTGTAGAAACTAAAGAGACAGTTTTTTTTAAAGTGTGCTGACAATAATGAGCAAGTTTAGCTACTGTTGTTGTTTTACCTGCACCTTGTAAACCACAAAGAAGAAAGACAGCAGGTTTACTTTTTAAATTTAATTCATGACTATCATTGCCTAAAATAGCCGTCAGTTCATCACTAACAATTTTAACAATTTGCTGCCCAGGCTGGACACTTTCAATAATTTTTTGACCTATAGCTTTTTGTTCTATAACTGAAACTAACTCTTTAGCAACTTTCAATGAGACATCAGCCTCAAGCAAAGCTACCCTAACTTCTCTTAAGGTTGTGCTGAGGTCTTTTTCTGTAATTGCTCCCTTATTAGAAAGTGATTTAAAAATTCCTGTTAATTTATTTGTTATATTATCTAGCATTTTAAAATAAAAAAAGGATCGGTGGATGAAACTCATCGACCGACCAAATTCTTCTTTATTAGTGGATGTTTTTATATCACTATAGAAATCAAATGAAAATACCTTTTATTAAAGCTCAAGGCGCCGGTAATGATTTTATTATTATTGATAAAAATGTTGATATTATTGGGAAATCAAAGAAATTGATAAAATTTCTATGTGATCGCCAAATTGGAATTGGCTGTGATCAAGTGATTTTAATTAAGAAAGATAAGACTTTTTATCAAATTAAGTTTTATAACTCAGATGGTTCGAGGGCTAAAAATTGCGGAAATGGCTTGAGATGTATATATAAGTATTTAACTGAAGTTAAAAAAATCAATAATCCAATTATTAAGACTGATAATTTTACACATTTAGGTAAAAAAATTCAGAATTTGTATCAGATTAATGTAGGAGACGTATCGCTTGATTGGAGAAAAATTCCTCTTATAGAAAATAAGGACACTCAAAATCTTAAATTTACAAATATCAAAATACCAGGATTAATTAAAATTATGAGTGCTAGTATTGGTAATCCTCATTGCATAGTCCTCGTAAAGAATTTAAGCAACATTAACATTAAAGAAATAGGGCCAAAACTTGTAAATCATAAAATATTTAAAAATCAGGCTAATGTAACTTTTGTTCAAAAAATATCTTCAACTAATATTAAAGTTATATTCTGGGAAAGGGGTGGTGGTCATACTTTAGCATGTGGCTCAGGAACTTGTGCAGCAGCCTACACTCTTTTTGTAAATAAATTTACTAAAGAAAATATTAAAATTGAAACTGAGACTTCTCATTTGTTTACTTCAATTCAAAAAGATACTGTCTTACTGAAAGGTCCGGCAGAAATTGTTTTTCAAGGTGAAATTATTATTTGAAATGCAGATAATTTTTATACAGTTATAAGTATTTAATGTTTTTTCTCAAAAAATTATTCTCAAAGAAATTTGAAATTTCCGAATTAGAAGATATTTTATATGAGAATGGGGTAGAACCTGAATTTGCAGATATAATAATCGAAACGCTGTCTGGTAAATCTCAAGAAACAGATATTAAAGAAACTTTAAAAAAAAAAATAAAAGAAAAATTAAATATTCAAGATAATTTAGATTGGGAGTTTAAGCCGAACACACTCTACTTAATCATTGGTAATAATGGCTCTGGTAAAACTACCTTTATTGGAAAATTTATTAATTTTTTAAAAGAAAAAGGACTTACACCTTCAGTTATTGCTGCAGATACTTTTAGAGCTGCCGCAATAGAACAACTCGAGCATTTTGCAAAACGAATGGAAGTCCCCTTTTTTAAAGGAGAGAATAAAGAAGACCCTGCAGCAGTTGTTTATAAAGGAATGCGGAGCCTCAAAAGTGAAGACTCAGTACTCATTATAGATACTTCAGGCAGACAACATAATAATAAAAATCTTATGGATGAGCTAAAAAAAATTTCAAACATAATAATTAAAAATCAAAGTCAATTTGTAAATATAAAAACTTTACTTACTCTTGATGCTAATATAGGACTTGCTTCCAAACAGATTATAGAAGGCTTTCAAAATTATATTCCAATTGATGGACTAGTAATTAATAAAGTTGATTCTAATGCAAAATATGGCGCTCTTCTTACCATTATAAATGACTTTGAAATTCCTATAATTTTTGAAGGCTATGGTGAAGATATAAAAGAATTAAGAATGTTTGAATTTGAAAAATACTTAGATAGATTACTCTAAAATGAAACAATTATTCGAATTTTTTCCATTAATAGTATTTTTTGCTGTTTATTACAAATCCGATAAGGATTTATATATAAGCATTACCGCTGTCATTGTAGCTACTTTGATATCGTTAATTGCTCTTTATATTAAGGAAAGAAAAATATCGACTATGATGTTAGTTAGTACTGTAATTCTAATTGTTTTTGGCGGACTTACTTTATTTTTTAAAAATGAAACTTTTTTTAAAATGAAACCCACAATCATTAATTCTCTTTTTGCAGCTGTTCTTATTGTTAGTACCTACTTAAAAAAACCAATATTAAAAATGATGTTAAATTCATCAATTAAACTAACTGACCAGGGATGGTCAACTCTTAATAAGATGTGGTCTGTTTATTTTATTTTTCTTGCAGTTTTAAATGAGATTGTTTGGCGAAATTATCCAACCGATATTTGGGTGAATTTTAAAGTGTTTGGCATTATGGGAATTACTATTACTTTTACAATTATACAGATACCTATTTTAAAAAAATATTTTATTGAATAGTTAGAGCTTTAATTCCTGGCAATATTTTATCTTCAAGCGATTCCAAAAACGCACCTCCAGCTGTTGAAACAAAATAAAAATTACTAAACTCTTGTTTTGCAATATTTAGTGCAAGGATTGTATCTCCACCTCCAACGATCACTTTTGAAGAGGAGCTAGATAAAATTTTTGCTATATCAATTGAACCTTGAGCAAATTTTTCATTTTCAATAAAACCAAGTGGGCCATTCCATAAAACTAAATCAGACTGATGAGCTATTTCTTTTATTGTATTAATAGATTTTGTCCCTATGTCAAAAATTTTAAATTCTTTTTTAGCATTAAGCCCTTGCGCTAAATATTCTTCACCGTTATCTAAAATAACATCTTCAGGCAGATGGATATTGCAGTTATATTTTATCGCTTCATTCACAATTGAGCTTACTTTACTTTCTATATTTTCTTCAATTAGTGAATTACTGATGTTAATTTTTTTGAATTTTAAAAAATTATTTGCCATTGCTCCGCCTATAAATATATCTGAACATGATTTTACTAATGACAAAAGAGTATCTATTTTAGTAGAGACTTTAGAGCCGCCTATAATAGCAAAATTTTTTCCAGTAGATTTTTTAATACTATTAATAATCTGTACTTCTTTATAAAAATTAATGCCGGCACATGAGTTAATATCCTTGGCCATTTGATCAACTGAAGCATGACTCCTATGAGATGCCGAAAAAGCCTCATTAATAAATAAATCTGCACCATTAGTAATAGATTTGCTAAAAGAAGCATCATTATTTTTTTCACCTGAAAAAAAACGAATATTATCTAATAAGAAAATACCATTATCGCTCTCATGGTACTGTGAAAGCCCCTTTGTTACAAAATCTTGATGAGATATGAAATGGATTTTTTTTCCTAAATTATGAGCTATTTGTTCTGAAATGAGTTTAAGTGAAAATTTCTCATCGAATAATCCGTCCGGTCTTCCAAGATGTGTTAAGAGCAATATTTTACAATTATTCTTTAGAAGCAGCTCTAGTGTTTCTTGAGATCTAGAAATGCGCGTAAAGTCTTGTATGGCATAATCATCATTAATTGGGACGTTATAATCCACTCTTAATATTACGTTTTTTATAAGTTTGAAGTTAATATTCTTAATATTTTTCATTATTTACTCACACATTCAGTATTTTTTCTCTTTATTACTAATACTATATATAGTATAAAATACAAATAACTTAACTATATGAGGTAGGTAATAAATGTCTTGGAATACTCAAAAAATTGATAGTCTAAAAAAACTTTGGGATGATGGTGTTGCTACAAGCCAAATTGGCCATCAATTAGGATTTACTAAAAATGCTGTTATTGGCAAAGCTTTTCGTCTTGGTTTAGAGAGAAGACAAAATTCTAGAAAAAAAACTGCTTCAAATAATCAGATTTCATCAACTATTTACCGTGATACAAACCCCAATCAAGATATAATCTCTAATAATACTGTAAAATCTTCTACCCCTAAGAAAAGAGACAAATTTCAATTTAAAAAAAGTATTATTGGGACTGGCAATTTTAATAAATGCCAATGGCCAATTGGAGACCCATTAATAGAAGGATTTCATTTCTGTGGTGATCAGAATATTCCGACTAAACCATACTGTATAGAACATTATAAACAGGCGTATAATGTTGATGATAAATATCTAGATAGACTTTTAGATTTTTTAGATACAAAAACTAAAAACTAGTATTATACTTACTTATATTTAATCTTTTAGCAGTGATTTTTACGATCATCTTGTAGTCCATTATGGTCTGAATTTTACATTAAGTTAATAAATTCGCTATTTAGATAATAATTGTTCAAATAGTTGCAACAGTCAATACATGCTAAATTATGAACAGTTTTGAGAAATGATTCGAAAAACTGAATGTAAAAAAAAAGGAGTACTCAAATGGATAAAATGTTATCTGGACTAAAAGGAACTTTTGACAACTTAACTCAGGTAGTGATTTCGCTACTTGGACTAGGAATTGTCCTAAGTTTATTAGGTGGAAATGTTCCATTTATTGGCGCTATAGCTGGCAATATTGTTAGCTTAGTTCAATCATTAGGGAATGCGGGAATAGTAGGCCTAGTAGCTGCAATAATTATTCTTGGATTTTACAATAAGTAAGCAATATTTATTCATTACCCTTATCGTATAATGATTAGGGTAGTGAAAATAGATAGGTGGAAATGATGATGAATTTAATTTCAAAAACTAAAAATTATTTAAATAAATTTATAGAATTAGGTGTTCTTCTTTTAGCGATATCCGTTATTGCCGAGATATTATTTGGTCCAAATGTTCCTTTTTTCGGTTCAACGGTAACACAAAATTTAATTAGTCTACTGAATAACTTAGGTGATCAAGGCATAGCCGCTCTAATAATTATTTTTGCTATTATTTTTGTTTATAGAAAAGCACTAAAATAAATATTTCCATAATATAAAAATATTTCACAAGTCAGTTCATTTTATAAAATTATTCTTTTTATGATAGCATAAATTCAATGAATTGGTTTATGATCATTATGACATTAATTGCTATTGCAATGTTTTTTGTTATTCAACATAAGTCAGAGAAATATAAAAATCCTAAAAATAAAATTCGATTAATTTTATCTTTAGTGGCATACCTACTTTTTGTCTATTACTTCGATACTTCAATAATTTTAAAGTAAATGAAATTTCCTAAAAAATATTCTCATGCTTTATTTATTTATTTTATGGGATTTGGAATGAGCATTATTATGTCTTTTGCCATTACTTATATTAATACTGGTATGGACATAGATTTTTTGTCTCGTTGGGGTAAGGCTTGGATGGCGGCGCTACCACTTGCTCTTTTAGTTTCCAGTATTGTTGCACCTCTTGCAAAAAAAATGGTTAATTTAATTACTGACTGATTTATGGAGAAGGGGGCTTAATGTTATTACTTGAAATACTCTTATCTATGCCGATATGGGTACATATTATTATTAATCTCTTTGGTTTACCTTTATGGATAGGTTTAATTTATAATGATATTAGTAAAGGCTCAAATTCGATAAGCACTGAAAAAAGGATGAAACAATTACTGTCTTGTTATGGTGTAGTAGTTGTTCTTTATATTACGGCTATTCCCGTTACTATAATTAATAATTAGGAGATATAAATGTTAAAAGTATATTTGGCAGGTGAGATTCATAGTAGTTGGCGAGATGAAATTATTCAACTTTGTGAAAATAAGAAATTAGATATTAAATTTACCTCTCCTGTTACCGATCATGAGGCCTCTGATAATTGTGGTATAGAGATTCTAGGAGCTGAAGAAAAAATTTTTTGGAAAGATAGGAAAGGTGCTGGTATTAATTCCATTCGAACCAAGAAATCTATTAAAGATTGTGATGTCATTATTGTTAAGTTTGGTGAAAAATATAAGCAATGGAATGCAGCCTTTGATGCTGGTTATGCTACAGCACTTAATAAAGCTATGATTGTTATTCATAATGACGATCATCAACATGCCCTTAAAGAAGTAGATGCCTCTGCTGCTGCTGTTGCATCAGATCAAAAACAAGCTTTTCGAATATTGGAATATATATTGGAAGGATCCTTAAAGTAGATCTAATCATAATAAGAACAGCTTTAATTATTTGGCGCACTCGACAGGAATCGAACCTGTGACCCCCAGATTAGGAATCTGGTGCTCTATCCTACTGAGCTACGAGTGCAAAATTTTAAATAATAAATTTTATTTTACTAACTGATTTTTAAATTAGAAGCTAAAATATATACAGATGAAATTAGATGAATTTTTATTTAATAAATCAATTAGTTATTTAGGTAGATATCCTGCTACTAAAAAAAAACTTGCCACACATTTAGAAAAAAAAATTAAAAGCAAAAGATATGCTAATAAATATAAGGTTAGTAATGAAGATTTAAGTTTTGCAATAGAACAAGTTCTTGAAAAATTAATTGATCTTAAAATTTTAAATGAGAAGCATTACCTAGAGTCTTTATTTAATTATTATTGTCGATCAATGTTTTCAATTAATAAAATGAAAAATAAATTTTATGTTCAGGGCTTTGAAAGAAATGATGTCGATGAATTTATTACCAATACCATCTTTGAGAATCCAGATTTAGAATTTGATATATTGGTAAATTTTGTCAAAAAAAAGAAACTTAAAACTGAAGACGAGCTAATATTTAGAAAGAAATTATATCAAGCTGGTTTTAATAATGAAAATATTCTTAGATTTTTAAAAACTTAATTATTTTGAAGCAGGCGCTTCGATTGTAGCGTTCTCTGCCTGTGCTGAATCAGTGTCGATTTTTTTAACTTTTTTAGCAATAATTTGCTTACCACGATACATACCAGTGCTTAAATCAATGTGATGAGGTCTACGTAATTCTCCTGATTTTTTATCCTCAATAAACGATTGTGAAATAGCTCTATCATGAGATCTTCTCATATTTCTTCTGGATGGGGATACTTTTTGTTTTGGTACTGCCATAATGAAGAGTTAACTTATTAAAAATTTGTTTAAATTACAATAATAATGTATAAAAATTCTTCAATGACAGATGAACAAATAGATTTAGGCCATAAAAGAGTATGCCCTTTATGTGCAGCCAAGTATTATGACTTTCATCAAGATGAACTTGAATGTCCATCATGTGGTAAAACAATACTAGCAGTTAATATTAATAAGCCTAAAAGAGGAAGACGAGCAGGCGTTATAGCTAATCCAACTCAAAATGTAAAAGAAAATGATGATCTGAAGGATCTAATTGAAGAAACTCCTGAGGAAGGATCTGAAACTACTCAAGCAGAAGACTTAAACGAAGATATCACTATAGATATTGCTGCTAACAAAGATCCCGAAGAAAATTCATAAATTTATCTACTATTCAATACTTCCAATATCTTTACTGAAGCCTCTTCAAATTTTATAGAGTAAGAAATGGCGTATTCTCTAGTATATCTTTCGAACGCAACTTGAAACATTTGTCTCTCGCTATATGACTGTTCTGTTTGATCGTCTTTTCTAAATAAATCTCTTACTACATCAGATAAAAGCCTTATATCACCAGAATTAATTTTTTGATCATATTCTTGTGCCCTTCTACTCCACATTGCTTTTTTAATTTTTGGTTTTTGTTTAAGATTTGTAAAAGTACGAGCCATTGTAGGTTTACTTGTAATGTCTCTTAAGCCAATAAGTTTAGCTTTACTGAAAGGTACACGAATAGTTAATTTATCTTGAAAAAATTGAATGACATATAACTGCTCTTCAACAAAGTCATATTGAAACTTTTCTACTGTTAATATCCTTCCAACTCCATGAGTGGGGTAAACAATATTATCTCCGGCTTTGAACTCTTGAGAAAATATAATTTTTTTAATTTTAAGCGGTTTTGGTAAAACCATTTTTTTTATGATTTTTCTCTTAATTACTTTTTTTACTACTTTCTTAGTAACACTTTTTTTTGCTACTTTAACTTTATTGATTGGAGTAACTTTTTTTCCGGGCATTTTTTTAGTAGTTACTTTTTTAGTAGTTGTTTTTTTAGTAGTTGTTTTTTTAGTAGTTGTTTTTTTAGTAGTTGTTTTTTTTACTTTATTAATCATTCATTTCCACCTTTTTCACTAAAATAATTATCATACTTATTAGGAATATTTTCCCAATCCTTTGCATCTTCTGGAGGCTCTTTTTTAATCTTAATATTAGGCCACACTTCTGAGTATTTTGTATTCATTTCTAGCCATTGGTTAGCATCTACAAGTGTATCAGGAACAATTGCATCAACAGGACATTCAGGTTCACAAACGCCACAATCAATACATTCATCTGGATTAATAACTAACATATTTTCCCCTTCATAAAAACAATCAACAGGACATACCTCAACACAATCCATATATTTACATTTGATACATTTATCATTTACTAAATAAGTCATTGGGAGCTTTTTATCTTATTTCTTATACTGATAAAATCTCGATCTTCAATACCTAATAAGATAGATATTTTTCTGACTGTCGCTGTCTCTAAGACATCTTGATCACTATCAATAAGCAGCACTTTCCAACAAATTTTAATAATATTAACTCTTTCTACATAAGATAAGGTACTTTTCAATTCAAGAGTAATTTTAGTTAAATCAGAATTAAAAAAATCCTCATCTTTAAGTTTTATTAACTCAACAGTTGTTTGTTTTTCGTCATAATTAAAATACTTCTTTAAAAGCTTTGCTGTAATATTAATTTCTTCATCTTTAATGATGTGGTCTGCTGCAATGATTTCAAATATTAATCTATAGATAGAATTATTAAGACTATGATTATTGGACTGCTCATTAATATTCTTTTTAGAAAAAAACTTATTGAATATACTAAACATTAAGTTTTGTTAAATCATTAAAGGGGTTATTAAATAGTGTTTTATTTTGCTTTACTTGCTTTGGTGGAGACTTTCTTTTTGGTTTTTGCTTTTCTTTAATATTATTTTTCATAATTGGATTTGTTTTAAATACCATATAATCATTTTCTCCCATAGGCAAAACTTGCATATTTCTCGAAGATAATATTTCTATCAATTTATCTTTTTTAATTCCAAGTAGGTTCGATAAATCAATTGGTAGGGCATAAGGACCCCTGCTTTCTCTTTTAAATAAACCTTTTTCAAACTCATTAAATACATCAAGTCTTATTAAAAAATCTAACTCCTTATAAAAACCTAAAAAAGTATATAGGTCTTTATCATTTTTATTAAAAACTATTGTTGAATTACCATCTCTAGGTATGTAATCGGATACTTTATATTTTATGTCATAAAAGATTCCCCATAAATAAAATTTTATACTCATTAGTTCTGGCCTTAAAAGTTCTGAGTTAAATACAATATTTTTTCCTAATCTAAAGTTTAATCCATGTATTTTTTTTCTTATATTCTCATCAATTTTTTTAAAATCATCTAAGATACCTTTTTTATATATATTGAAGTTGCCCTCCATAAGGGAGAATATAAACGCTCTTTCATCGACTGTATTATTGATATGCATGAGTTCAATACCAGGATCAACTCTACTTACGATATTAGTTTGAATCCAATCATTAATCTTATTTTGAATTTTAGATATTTCATCTGAGTTAATGATTTTTTCTTCTACCAATAGTTTAAAATGAGGTCTTAATAACGACTCCCCTTTAGTAATTTGCGCTATATCATCGTCTCCCCAAGTAATAAATAGCCCCTCAAGATTCCCATTAGCACTTTGCTTAAAGGATAGTTTTAAGCTGTTATCAGGAGCACTAATAAAGTTTTCTAAGTTCATTAAGATTTTAGATGAAATTTCTTCAATAATAATTTTTTTATAGTTTTCATTTAATATGCCATTAAATTTATCATAAAAAACTAATCTAAACCCCTCTAATTTTCCAATTATTTCAGTTTTTATTGAAATATATCCACTATCGTCCATGTTTATGTTCTTTGAGCTAAGATTCAAATTTTGAACAATAGCACTTTGATTTTTATCAACAAATTTTTGCAATAAGCTATTATGAATTTCGTCAGAGAGTTTATTTTCAATCTCTTCAACAACTTTAATCCAATTATTATTATGAAGCCACTTATTATGATTGGTTATGTAAAGCCATGTCCTAGTTTCATTTAAGTTATAGATAAGGTCATTAATATTGCCTTTGTAATCTTCTAATTTTGTAATATTTGACCTCAGAAAATCTTCTGATAATTTCCATTCGTTGTTAAATAATTCTCCATAGACATTAGCTAATAAAATTAAATGTTTTTCATCAGATATATTTTGAAAATCTGGAATTCTACAAATATCCCATAAGTTTTTTAATTCCTCAGGCGTATTAATTGGATACTTTTTTTTATAATCTCCAAGAAATTTCATTAAAAATTTTTGATCAGCTGCATCTTTTTTCAGAACTAATTTTGGATTTGGAGGGCTTACTCTTAGAGACCTAATTAAATCATAAGGCGACTTAAAAGAAAGAAGTGGGTTTCTCCAAAAAATTTTTTTTACCGGTTCAAACTTATTTAATTGAATATTATCCACTGTCTCTTTATTTTGAAATCTGACATTCAGGGTACTCCCGAAAAAACCAGCTTTGGTATATCTTCCGGCTCTACCTGCTATTTGAGCTATTTCTAGATCGTTTAACGGACGGACATACTTTCCATCAAATTTTTCCAAACTAGTAAAATACACATGGGTAATATCTAAATTTAATCCCATCCCTATAGCATCGGTGGCTACAATGTAATCTACATCGCCATCTTCATATAATTTAACTTGGGCATTTCTAGTCTTAGGACTAAGAGCTCCCACTACAAGGGCCACTCCACCTTTCAGCATTCTTATCTGTTCTGCCACCTCATATAAATCAATCAAATTAAAAGCTATAATTGCTGATCTTGGTTTTATATTTTGAATTTTTTTATGTGCTATAAAACTCAATTCTGAAAATCTATTTTTAAATTTAATTTCTGCATCAGGTATTAATTCACGAATTAAATTTTCCATAACACTTGAACCTAAAAAAATTGTTTTATGCTCGCCTCTCACATATAAAAGTTTTTGTGAAAAAATATGACCACGTTCATAGTCTGAAGTTAACTGAATTTCATCTACACAAATAAATTCAAAATTTTTTTCTGGCATTGATTCGACTGTGCAAAAAAAATATTTAGCATTTTTGGGAATTATTTTTTCTTCTCCCGTAATTAATGCAATTTCATCAACTGCATATATTTTGCATGCCTTATCATAATTTTCTCTTGCTAAAAGACGTAATGGGAAACCAAAAGCCCCATTTTTATACAAAAACATTTGCTCAAAGGCATAAAAAGTTTTTCCTGTATTGGTTGGACCTAAGATTATTTCTATAAAACTCATTTAGAAAAAAATACTATAATAAATAAGAGGTTGACATAGTTAAATCTTTTTTTAATCTTTTAATTAGATAGCGAGTAATTAATATTCGCACGTTACTAACTAGTTAGTAAGATAAATAAGGAGGCTATAATGGCTGCAAAAAAGAAAAAGGCTGTAACTAAGAAGAAAGCTGCACCTAAGAAAAAAACGGCTGCTAAGAAAGCAGCACCGAAGAAAAAAGCTACTAAGAAAAAAGCTGCACCTAAGAAGAAGGCTGCACCTAAGAGAAAAGCTGCTAAGAAAAAAGCTGCACCTAAGAAGAAGGCTGCACCTAAGAGAAAAGCTGCTAAGAAAAAAGCTGCACCTAAGAGAAAAGCTGCACCTAAAAGAAAAGCTGCTCCTAAGAAAAAAGCAGCAGCTAAAAGAAAAAGATAATTTTTTAACTTTTAATTCTTTAGAAGTTCACTTAAAAGCGGGTTATAATAACCCGCTTTTTTTATGTTAAAAATATCAAACCTCTCTTTTGCCCGTGGCAATAAATTAGTTTTAAAAAGGATTAATTTATCAATATCCCATTCTGAAATCGTATTAATTAAAGGCCCTAATGGAAGTGGTAAATCAACTTTACTTTCATGCTTGGCTAATTTTATAGAGCCCTTAGAAGGTACTGTTCATTATTATTCAGATTTAATTAATCCGACTATTTCATCAAAAAATTTTATTTTTATTAGTGAGGAAAATTATGCCTATGAAGATCTCTCAGTTTTAGAAAACATTCATTATTGGTTAACTATAAATGGGGTAACTCCAAATGATAATGCAATCAATAAAAGTATTAATTACTTATATAGTGGACTCAATATCAATAAAAAATTTCTGCATTTATCTTTTGGACAAAAAAGAAAATTAAGAATGATATTATTAATGCTAATCGATAAGCCTATATGGATATTAGATGATCCATTTAACGGCTTAGACGAAGAATCAATTAATAAACTAACAAAAATTATTTCTATGAAAAGAGATCAACAAGGAATGATAATTATTGCAACCCACATCATGCCTATGCTCACAGGATTGAAAGAGTATAATTTATTATGATGAAAAAATTTTACTTGCTTTGCTTAAAGGAGTGGCAGCTTATGCTATTAAAAAGCACGCAAACGTTAATTTTATTTTGTTTTATTGTAATGGCTTCGTCTATTTTTGGTTTGGCTTTACGTTATATACAAATTGATAGCAAAATATCTATGGCTATAATTTGGATTTTATTATTTCTAGTAGTTATTATAAAAGTTGAAAAAGTTTACTTGGAAGATTTTAGTGATCCAAAAATTCAGCAATATTTAAATTCAGTATTTGCTCTAGAAATAATTGTTTTAATTAAAAATGTTATGATTTATATAAATTTAGTTTTATTCTTTTTAATAACATCTCCTTTGATATTTCTTACTCTATCACTTGAGTTTAAGTTTTTTTGGCAAATTAACATACTGGCGGCTTTATCTCTTCTTAGTCTTGTATTTATATCGTCTATAACAGCTTCGATTTCAAATTCTAAAAGTAATCGTCTTGCCATTACTAGTGTAGTTACGCTCCCTCTATTTATACCTATTTTAATATTTTCTATTGGGGCTCTAGATATGGACTTAGGAAATATGAATTCTTACTTATTTTTCTTTGCATATTTTTTATTAAATCTTGCTTTTTCACCGTTATTAACTAGTTTTGCTTTAAAAAAACTATCTATGTAAATGATTGTTCTTAATCCAAAAACTCTTAGCAATTTTTTTGATAATTATAAAAGATTATTATTTTTGTTATTTTTAGCCTTTTCAATTATTTCTTTAGGAATGATTATTTTTATAGACAATGATTACTATCAAGGGGTTTCTTTTAAAATTATGTTTATTCATGTCCCTGCGGCATGGCTTTCTTTAATGCTTTTTGGAATCATGGGTACTGTTAGTATTATTGGACTTGTTTTTAAATCTCCAACATCTTTTATTATTGCCAGAGCTATATCTCCAATTGGATTATTAATGAGTATAACTGTTTTAGTAACTGGCTCTATATGGGGATACTTAACGTGGGGAACATTTTGGGTATGGGATGCGAGACTTACTTCAATGCTAATATTGACTTTTATTTATTTGGGTCATTTGATATTGCTTAACTCATTTGAACATTTCCAAAAATCTGATTTTGCAGCATCAATATTAGCTGTAATTGGTCTAGTTAATCTTCCCGTTGTCAAATTTTCGGTTAATTGGTGGACAACATTGCATCAAGGAGCAAGTGTATTTAAAATTGGTGGGCCTAGTCTTTCTGGAATTTATTTAACAACTCTGATGATTAGTTTTTTCTGCATTTTAATCCTTTGTTTGTATTGGATAATAAATATTTTTGTGACAATTACTGAAACAAGAAGATATGAAAGAAAGAAGCTATTTAATGAATAGTCTCTATTTTGTCTTAATATGCTATGGTTTTTTCATAATTTTAGCTGCTGTGACAACGATTATAATTATGAACAGTAAAAAAAGTGTATTAAATAAGATAAGTGAAATTTCAAAAAATCAACCAACAGATAAAAAATAGACTTATTTTTTTTGTTATAATTTTTATCTGCTTTGCTAGTTCCATATATTTAATTAGTTATGCCTTAAAAGACAAAATTTCTTTTTTCTATTCACCTTCAGAAATTAATCAATTGGAAATTGGAGAGAATCAATTACTGCGCATAGGAGGCTTATTAAAGAAAGATACTTTGAGATTAGAAAATGCCATTTGGCATTTTGAAATAACAGATGAAAATGGAATTTCTGTTTCCGTTATATTTGATAAAACACTCCCTAATCTGGTTGAAGAAAATAAAGGCATTATTGTTGAAGGTTTGCTGAAAAATAAAGTTCTAATTGCAATTACTGTACTGGCAAAACATGATGAAAATTATATGCCTCAAAGCGCTATTGACAAAATGAAGTCAGAAGACACATGGAGAGGGAATTAATTGTTATTATTTTCGGGTCAATTTTTTATTTATTCAAATTTGTTTTTAGTTTTATTATTTTTATTCCTGCATCATAAATTCTCATCTTCATTGAGTAAAATCATTTTACTTTTAATTGGGGTAACAGGCTGTATGCCGTTTATAGTTTTAATGATTGGATTTATTATTTCAGATTTCTCAATTTTAAATGTTGCCGCAAATTCATTTATTGACGATCCTTTATTTTATAAAATTGCTTCTACATGGGGAAGTCATGAAGGATCTATTCTATTATGGGTATTTATTATTAATTTATACCTACTCATCTATTTATTTAATAATAAAGATTATAAAGATATTATTAGAAATATTTTATTAATTGAAATTGGTTTTATATTTTATGTTATTGTAAGCTCTAATCCATTTATCTATTTAGAATCTTTTTCTAATAGTAGGGGCTTGGGGCTTAATCCCGTTCTTCAACATTTTTTATTTGTTATACACCCTCCGATATTGTTTTTAGGATATATAGGTCTTATTATTCCTTTTGCAGCTGCTGTTCATATTTTATCAGCACAAAAATTTGATCAAAAGTATTTCATTACAATTTTAAAATGGTCAAAAATTTCATGGTTCTTTCTTACTTCAGGAATTGTTTTAGGATCATATTGGGCTTATTCAGAGTTAGGTTGGGGAGGTTGGTGGTTTTGGGACCCAGTTGAAAATGTTTCTTTAATTCCTTGGCTATTAACAACCGCTCTGATTCATTCAACCGCTGTATCAATTAAAAAAAATGAATTAAAAATTTGGTCTCTTAATCTTTGTCTTTATGCCTTTATTGCTGCCATTTTTGGTACTTTTTTAGTTAGATCTAATTTAATTATTTCTGTGCACAGTTTCGCTAGTGACCCACTAAGAGGAATGTATCTTTTGGCAATTATTGCCTATCTTCTATCTTTTGCATTATATTTAAATATAAAGAGCATCAAATTATTTAACCAAGATAGATTTAATCTAGTAAGTAGAGAAAGTTTTTTATTATTTAATAATATATTTTTTATTACTGCTGCTCTCACCGTCTTTATAGGAACAATCTACCCACTTTTTGCAGAAATAGCTTATCAAGAAAAAGTTTCTGTAGGCGCTCCGTACTATAATATCACTTTTAATATCTTATTGGCGCCAGCAATCTTATTAATGGCTATTGCCCCTCAATTATCCTGGGGAGGGAATACTGTGAATTTAAAATCTATCCTTAAATTAGTCCTTCTAACTATCATTGTTGGTGTAGTATTTTTTTTAGTATGGAAAAATATTTATTTTACTTTTGCAGCTATATTATGCTTTCCTATTATCGCAATGAGCATCATTACAATTCCCTCTTTATTAAAAAGCATGAGCCTTTCTTTTGTAAGTCAGTGGTTAGCTCATTTAAGTATAGCTTTATTTATCTTAGCAGCCGTATTTACAGAACAGTTTGACAAGGATTATAATATAGAATTTACCAATACATCAAACATGACTCAATCGTTAAGTCCTGAAATTCAAGTTACTTTAAATAATATTAATGAGAGGTCATACAGCAATCATCAAAAAATTGAAGTAGGCATTACAATTAATAATTCAGGTAAACTTATTTTATTAAGTCCTTCTAAAAATATCTATCAACCCTCTGGACAAACTACAACGGAAGTTTCAAAAAAAAGTTATTTCTTTGATAATTTTTATTCTACAATCACCAGTATTACTGAGAATAATGTGATTTTAAATATAGTTTATAAGCCTTTAATTAATTTATTATGGCTTTCGACTATATTATTAATTTTAGGCATAGGTTTATCAATTTTTAGAAAAGAAAAACATGAATAAAATTAAAATTATTATTATACCTGTAGTATTATTAGCCATAGCTTTAGTCATAATTCTTAATTTAAATAATGACAGAAATTTAGTTGAAAAATCCTACCCCCCATTACCACAAATAATTTTTGAAGAATTAAGTTATTTCAAGAATGAACGAATAGGAAATAATTTAAATGACAGAAAATATATGATTAATTTTTTTGCTTCCTGGTGTGCTCCGTGTTTAGCTGAGCATCCTTCTTTTATGAAGCTGAAACAAAAAGGGATCATTATTATTGGTATTAATTTTCGTGATGAAGAGAGCAATCTCAATCAATGGTTAAATGAACATGGGAATCCTTATGAGTATGTTATACGCGATGATGGTGATATTGCCTTTAAACTTGGATTAATAGGCGTTCCTGAAACTTATTTTATTGATAAACAGGTCATATATAAAAAAATTCAAGGCCCTTTATTTGGAAATGATATTGAAGAATTTCTATAAATTATTTTTACTTTTTTTATTACTGTTTCCTTTTAATGTTACATCCCAGGAACAAATAAGAATTGATTTTTATAAGACCATTCGATGTCTTGTTTGTGACGGACAAAGCATTTATGACTCTGAAACAACCTTTGCCCAAAATTTAAGAGAACAAATAAAGTTGAAATTTAATCAAGGTCTTACAAAAAAAGAAATCAAAAATGAATTATTGACAATATATGGGGAAGACATCAGCTTCCAACCAAAAAAAAATAAATTATTTTTATGGTTTAGTCCTTTTATAATTTTATCTTTAATTTTTGGGTTAAATATTAGTAGATATAAAAAAAAACTTAATAAGAAATAGTATATTTTTTTTCGATTTTTTTAAAAATCACTGTTACTAAATAATTTAAGGCTAAATATATTATTCCCGCTGCTATAAAAACCTCTATAGGAGCAAAAGTTTTTGATATGATTTTTCTGGCAATTCCTGTCATTTCCATAATTGTAATGACACTTACTAAAGAACTAGCTTTAATCATTAGGATTATCTCATTTGAATAAGCTGGGATAGATTGACGAATAGCTTGAGGCAAAAGAATTCTTTTAAAGGCTTGAAACTTATTCATACCAAATGCAACTGCAGATTCTGCCTGTCCTTTAATGATAGAATTTAAACCACTTCGAATGATTTCTGAAGTATAGGCTGATGTATTAATTGTTAATGCTAAAACTCCACACCAAAAAGGTTCTTTTAAAACTATCCATATAAAAGATTCTCTAATGGCTGTGAATTGAGCAAGACCATAATAAATAAAATAAATTTGTACTAATAGTGGGGTTCCTCTAATCACAAATACAAAACTTCTACTAAAACTATTTAATATAATATTTTTTGTAAGTCTCATCATTACGATACCTACAGACAATAATAGTCCTAAAAATAAACTTAAAATAATAATTTCTAAAGAAGCTCCCAGTCCTTTTAAAATGTCTAAAAAACTTTCGTAAATTAAATTAAAATTCATTAGATAAAACCTTTGCTGTATTTATTTTCAGCAATCATAAAAAATTTATTTGAGAAGGTTGTGAGAAGAAGATATAGAATTCCTGCTGTAACTAAGAATAAAAATGGCTCTCTGGTAGATCCTGATGCAATATGAGTTTGTCTCATAATTTCAACTAGGCCTGTAACAGAAATTAAAGCCGTATCCTTTAAAACTAATTGCCAAATATTCCCAATGCCAGGAAGTGCAATTCTTAATGTTTGCGGTATCATTATTCCAAAAAGCATCCGTCTACCCTTAATTCCATAAGAATGGGAGGCCTCAATTTGTCCTTTAGGGATAGCCTTAACGGCTCCTCGCAGTACTTCTGTCGAATAGGCAGCACAAATAATACCCACACAAAATGCTCCAATAAAAAAAGCATTGATTTCTATATAGCCATTGTGTCCAAATATGCTTGCAACAAACATTATGGCAGCGCTACTACCAAAAAAAAATAAATAAATAATTAAAAGCTCAGGGATACCCCTGACTACTGTTGTAAAAAAATTTGCTATGAATTTTAGAACCCAACTATTAGAAAGTTTCATAAGAACAAAAGGTATGGCAAGAATTAATCCAAAAACCATAGCACATAAGCTAACAGCAAGAGTCATCATACAAGCGCGGAGCATTTCATCGCCCCAACCAGTATCGCCTAATGATAGTAATTCCATAAAGATTTTATAAGAATGGGTGACGACTAAGCGCCACCCAGATAAAAAATAGATTACATAGAAATGTCTCTACCAAACCATTTTTTGGCTATAGTAGAAATAGTTCCATCAGCTAATGAAGCTTTGATTGCATCATTAAACATTTCTCTTAGGTCATCGTCTTCTTTTCTAAAAGCGCCTCCGACTCCGTCGCCAAAAGGTCCTCCACCCATAGATGGGGAGACTGATGTAAGATTACTTCCTTCTTTTTTAGACATGTAGTCATCAAAAGCTCCACAATCAGCAAGACCAATTTCGACTCTACCTGCTCCAAGATCAAGATTAAGATCATCTTGAGTAGAATAAGTACTTAAAAGAGCACTGCTTGCATATTGTTCAATAAAGTTTTGGTGAATTGTTCCACCTTGTACTCCAACTTTTTTTCCCTTTAGTAAAGCAACAACAGAACCAACTACTTTTTGAGTGGCTGCATCTGAATTATTTAAGTTTACACTTTCTAATTCAGACTGATAAGAAGCTAGAGCTGAATCTTTACTAACAACTAAACATGCTCCATCTGTCATATAACCAATAGAGAAATCTACTTTTTCCATTCTCTCTTCGGTGATAGACATACCAGCAATGATCACGTCATACTTTTTATTGAGTAAGGCAGGAATAATTCCATCCCAGTCTTGCGCAACAAAAGTACATTTTACGCCCATTCTATAACAAAGTTCTGTTGCCATATCAATTTCTGCGCCTTCTAATTCACCAGCAGCATTTGTGCCATTCCATGGTGGATAAGCACCCTCTGTTCCAATACGAACCTCTTCCCATTTAGCAAAAAGGGATAAAGGTACAAAAAATAGAGAAGCTATAATTACAAATATTTTATTCAATTTTCTCTCCTTAATAATTATTATTGGGATTAATATAAACTATAAATCTTAAGTTTTTAATATAATTAACTGCTCTAAAGAAGATTTCTAAATGGTCTTTATAAACTCTGCTGTAATAATTGCTCCAGCTTGAATGTCTATATTCTTATATCTTATAACGCCTTTTATTTTAGCAGTTGAGCGGATATAGAGATCATCGGCCTTAATTTGACCATCAACTTCTCCTGCCACAATAAGATTTTCCGCATGGATTTCTCCATTCACTAGACCGTTTTCTCTAATATCAATTTTATTAGATTTTAGAGTTCCAGTAATTTTTCCATTAAAATCAATATAGTCTTTACCTGTTATGTTTCCGTTAATCTCAAGGTCGTCACTGATAAAACTGTGACTAGAGGTAGTATTGCCAGAATTTGGAAATATAAATTTATCTTCTGAATTTTCTTTTTTTTCTTGAGAACCAAAAATTGACATTTAATTATTATCCTCTGAAGGGCTATCTGAGTTTTGAACGTCTAGAGTATCTAGCTCTTCCTGAGAGACTAGTTTTTCAGATAACCTGAAAGATGAAAGAGAGCCTGAGTGCTTGACCATTCCCTCAATAGTAGCTCCGAATTTAACCTCTATCGTTGAATATTCAAAATTTCCTTTTACTGAGGCTGTACTATTAACAACAAGGCTATTTTCAGTTCGAATATCACCAGTAAACTTTCCACTAATAGTCATATCGTGAGTTTTAATATCGCCTGTAAGGTTTCCATTTTTTGAAATATATAAACTGTCTGAACTTACAGAACCATTGTAGGTTCCTGAAATATTTGTATCTTTTGCATTGACGATTCTACCTTCAAGTAAAACTCCCTCACCAACCAAAATTGATCCATTATCATTGGATATAGGGCTATTTACTTCATTATCTGAATTATGATCTAATTCGTTTTCCATCAAAAATATACTATCTTGAAATTGACTAATTGTATAATCAATTAGACCATAACGGCCTACTATTTATAATTTCGAATAATTAACTTAATGATTTAGGCTATGAATATCTTGTAACCGATACTGAATACTAGTTATTCTTTTTATAGGGCTTATTTTTATTTATTTTTAAATAAGTATGATTTTAACGCTATATATTATTAATAATTATTGAGGATTAATTTAAAAAGGTTAAAGTAAAGTCTTGTTAAATTCATTTAAGCAAAAAAGAATTAAATTAAATCTATCTATTGAGGAAACGGCAAAAAAAGTACTCATTTCTTCCAAAGTATTAGAAGATTTAGAAAATGGCTATTATAGTAATATTTCCCAACCTTTTTTGTATTATTGTGCAAAAAATTATGCAAATTTTCTTGAAATAGAACTCCCTCTTATTATCAAAAAAACCACACCTATTAAAATAAGATAAACAGGATACAATATATCAAAGTTTAATAAGGAAAAGGTGGGGAATCCTTAAGGCCGAAATTAAATGAATGGAAAATTAAACAATGATTTAATTGATGAAGTTTTGTTTTGTAAAACATACGTTCGACAATTTGATCAGCTAAAAAAAATTAAAGAATTATTTTCTTCTGTTGAAGAATTTATGATCCTACATTGCATTTCTTCACATAATACCAAAGACTTAATCTCAGAAATAAAAGCAAGCGAACCTATAGTTGATGTTGATTTATATATCAAAAATTATTGGGATAGTTTAATCAATAAGAAAAATTCAGGTGTAAGTATTCATGGAATTAGTCGTGACACAGAAATACCAAGAACTACCGTTAAACGTTGGACTAATAGTCTAATTCAAAGAGGATTAATTGTTAAAAATTCAGATGGTTACCTTGTTCCTACTGGCCTCATAAGAGAGTACTGCAAAGATTTAAGAGAATTAGTTAGCAAGGATCATATCGACTTTTCAAGTTTTTATTCTTCCTTGGAAATAAATAAATAAATAATAAATTAATCCTATTATCCTTTTTGTTTAAAGTTAGAATATTTTCTTAGAATGCAAATATTAAAATTAACTAATTTAGAAAAAAATTTTGGCTCCAATAAAGTATTGCGTGGTATAAATCTTACTGCCAATCAGGGAGATGTCATCAGTATTATTGGAAGTTCAGGATCCGGTAAAAGCACAATGCTTCGATGTATTAATTTTTTAGAAAATGCTAATCATGGAGAGATCAATGTGTGCGGATTAGAAATTGATTGTGCAAAAGAAACCATTGAAAGACCTAATAAGGATCTTCAAGAGAAAATTATAAATATTAGAAAAAAACTGGGTATGGTTTTTCAAAGTTTTAATTTGTGGTCTCATATGACAATCTTAGAAAATATTATGGAGGCGCCCGTTCACGTTTTAGGTCAAAACAAAAAAGAAGCTAAAGAAAACGCCTTATCTCTTTTAGAGCAAGTCGGCATTCAAGATAAAGCCAACAGTTATCCTATTCATTTATCGGGAGGGCAACAGCAGCGTGTAGCCATTGCAAGAGCTCTTGCTATTTCTCCTGAAGTTTTGTTATTTGATGAGCCTACATCTTCTCTCGATCCTGAATTAGTTGATGAAGTTTTAGGTGTGATGAAAAAATTAGCCGAGGACGGAAAAACGATGCTTGTCGTCACTCATGAAATGGAATTTGCCAGAAGAGTTTCAAATAAAGTCATTTTTTTACATGATGGTCTGATTGAAGAGGAAGGGCATCCTGACACAGTCTTTGTAAACCCTTCATCAGAGCGCTGTCGAAATTTCTTATTTAATAGACGATCCTAATAAATTTTTATATTTTTAACCTGTGAATTCTTTATTAAATTTTTTATTAAGAGTTGTTGATTTTTATACACTTCTAATTTTTGCATATGTTGTGATATCTTGGCTTTTTCACTTTAAGGTTCTTAGCTTCGATAATATGTTTTTAGTTAGATTGTATGATGGTCTAAAAAAAATGACTGATCCACCCTTGGATTATATTAGACGCTACATTCCTAACCTAGGAGGAATAGATATAGCTCCAGTTATATTAATTTTAATTATTTACTTATTAAAAGACCTGCTCATAGAGTATTGGCCAATAAACTAGGAAACATTTAGGAGAATTTTATTATGACAAAAGTTATTGATGGCAAAGAATTTGCTCAAAAAATCAGAAATCAAGTGAAAGAAGATTCAGATCGTTTATTAGAAAATCATAAAGTTCAACCTTGTCTTGCTGTTGTTCTAGTTGGAGAAAATCCAGCTAGTAAAGTTTATGTAGGAGCAAAAACTAAAATGGCTGCGGAGTGTAATATTATAACTAAAGATTTTAAAATGGAGGATACGACTGATCAAGCAACTCTTCTTAAAGTTATTGATGAATTAAATAATGATCCTCATGTTCATGGTATTCTCGTTCAACTTCCCCTTCCTAAACAGATAGATGAAAGAGCCGTGATTGATGCTATTGATGTTAAAAAAGATGTTGATGGTTTTCATGCTATTAATGCTGGACGACTTTCCATTGGTGGTGAAATGCTCAAGCAAGCTTTTATTCCCTGTACCCCACTCGGATCACTTTTGCTCTTAAAAGATACTCTTCCTAATTTAAGTGGCTTAAATGCTGTTGTTATTGGGAGATCTAATATTGTAGGAAAGCCTATGTCACAACTTCTTATTGAAGAGTCATGTACCGTAACAGTTGTGCACTCAAGAACTAAAAATATTGAAGCCCTTTGTGCGCAAGCAGATATTATCGTTGCCGCTGTAGGAAGGCCTGAAATGATTAAGTCTGATTGGATTAAAAAAGATGCGGTCATTATCGATGTAGGTATTAATAGAATTCCAACAATTAAACCTGATGGCAGTGAAGGAACTAAACTTGTTGGAGATGTCGATTATCAGGATGTTTTTGAAAAAAGTTCTGCCATCACTCCTGTTCCTGGAGGTGTAGGGCCAATGACAATCGCTTGCCTGTTAAGAAATACCGTTACTTCGGCATATCGTCATTCAGGTCAAGCTGATCCTCGCGGTGCTGTTGATATAAAATAAATTTTAATATTTAATTTTATTTTTTTTGAGACGAAGAGCATTTAACTTAATGAATCCTTCTGCATCTCTTTGATCATAATTTGACGATTCAAAAGTTGCTAAGTCTTCATCATAAAGGCTATTAGGAGATCTTCTTCCTATCACAATGACATTGCCTTTATATAATGCCAATCGAACTTGTCCGTTAACTCTTTTTTGTGTCGTGTCTATGGCTTTTTGAATCATAAGACGTTCAGGGGCAAACCAATATCCGTTATAAACAAGTCTCGCGTATTTAGGCATTAGCTCATCTTTAGTAAAAACCTCTTCGCGATCTAGTGTAATACTTTCTATAGCACGATGGGCTTTTAATAAAATTGTACCCCCTGGTGTTTCATATACACCACGAGACTTAATGCCTACATAACGATTTTCAACAATATCTACTCTGCCAATTCCATTAACTGCCCCAAGTTGATTTAATTTTTCTAATAGATTAAATGGGCTAAGTTTTTTTCCATTTATTCCAATGGGGTCACCATTTTTAAAGTCAATTGTTAAAATTGTTTCTTTATTTGGTGCAGTTTGAGGGCTTTTAGAAATACCAAAAACATTTTCAGGTGGTCTCATCCAAGGATTTTCTAGGATTTTGCCTTCGGCAGATCTATGTAATACGTTAGCATCGACGCTATAAGGGGATTCGGTTTTATTATGTTTCATAATGGGAATTCTATTTTTTGAAGCAAATTCTAAAAGTTTCGTTCTTGAATTCAAGTCCCACTCTCTCCAAGGTGCTATCACTTTAATATTAGGAGCAAGAGCATAATAAGATAATTCAAATCTTACCTGATCATTTCCCTTGCCTGTCGCTCCATGAGACACCGCATATGCTTTTTCTTTTTTTGCAATTTCAATTTGCCTTTTTGCTATAAGAGGGCGAGCTATTGATGTGCCTAAAAGATATTCTCCTTCATAAATTGTATTAGCTCTAAACATTGGAAAGACGTAATCTTTTACAAATTCTTCTTTTAAATTTTCAACGTAGATTTTTTTAGCCCCTAATTTTTTAGCTTTAGCTTTGGCCTCGGTTAATTCAGCTCCCTGACCTAAGTCTGCAGCATAACAAATAACATCTGCATCATATTCTGTCTGTAACCACTTTAATATAACGCTCGTATCAAGTCCGCCTGAGTAAGCTAGAATAATTTTTTTTTTCATTTTATTATATTAACAACTTTTATTTAATTTGTTTATAGAACTTGTAAATCCAATTAAAGAATAAGTATCGGTTGTTTTTGTACCCCTAGATGAAAAACCAATAACTTGCATTTTATTTCCTGCTTTCATTGCGTCAATAATTAACCTGTCGTCTTGCATTGACCAGGCCGTATCACCATCTCCAAAAAATTGAAAATTACTTCCATCAATAGATACTTTTATATACTTTTTTTCATCATAGGTATAACCAGCATCAGCCCTGACATACATGACGTTACCTTCTTTGATGACAAAATAAACAACCTGTCCTCTTTGCGTATAGTCGCCCTTTTCAGCAACAGGAAATTGATAGATTGCACAAGCTTCACTGCTGATTTCTTTTTGTGTCCACAGTCCTTTTTCATCTACAGCAAAAAGTGGATTTAAAAATAATAAAACTATGAACGTAAAGAGAATCTTTTTAATCATCAATATAACATATATCAAATGGAATTGATTTTTAAGACTATTTAATGGACAATGAGATAGTCTTAAAATGAAAAAAAAAATAAAAAACCCCTTCATTGATTGTTTAAAAAAAATTGCAACAAATCAAGATATCACTTCATTCAAAGTAATTTTTGAATTTTTCGGCCCTAGACTTAAATCTTTTTTGATTTCATCGGGTGCAGAAGAGTCAATAGCAGAGGAGATAGTCCAAGAAACTATGGCTATTGTTTGGAATAAGGCCGATTACTATAATCCTAAATTAGCTTCTCCAAGCACTTGGATTTATACAATTGCTCGTAATAAAAAAATAGACATACTCAGAAAATCAAGAAAAGCAGTACTAGAAAATATTGATACAGCTATTCTTCCTCCGGTTTTACCTAAATTAGAAGAGGATATAGATCATGACCAAAGATTTGAAATTCTAAATAAATATCTCGAAGATCTTCCCAAAGCGCAATTAGATTTGCTCAAAATGAATTTTATTGAAGAAAAATCGCATGGAGAGATAGCTAAAATTACTAATATTCCTTTAGGAACAGTTAAATCAAGGATTAGGATTGCAATGGAAAAAATTAGAGACCGAATTGAAAAAGATAAGAACCCTTCTGATCCAAATGTTAAGAATTTAGGTATTAATTAGCAGTGTTAAATTTAATGATGCAGCCTGCTGATACTCCGGCAAAATTTCTTTTCCAACATTGTGTAGCAACAAGCTCTCATGAAGGAAGTTCTTTAGAGTTTATAAGAAATGAAATATCTGGTTATTTATTAGAAAAAATTCACCCTCAGAAACTTAGTGACGAAGTTTGGCATAAAACACTAATCTCTATATCTTCCTCTATAAAAAATAAGCAAGGACTTACTTCAGATCCTTTTTATGATAATTTGCCTCCAGTGCTCCAAGATTTTTTGTCTATTAAGAAAATTAAATGGAAAAATTATAGTAATGTGAAAGTTGCTAAATTAACTCCCTCTAATGGAATTGATAAATTAGAACTTATTTATGTTACGCCAGGAGGAAATATTCCTCAACATACCCATGAGGGAGTAGAAAATTTTCTTGTACTTCATGGCTCATATAGCGACGAGTATGGCGTCTATAAAAAAGGTTCGATGCAGACAAGGGACGAAGGTCATGACCATAAACCTATTGGCCATCCACTCACTGGCTGTATTGGTTTAGCTTATACAGATGGAAAAATTAAATTTTCTGGCAGATTTTCCAAAATACTGAACTTCTTCGCTAGTTAGATAATATACATTAAATGTGCAGGCATAATTCCAGCCGTTAACATTAGTCTTAAAATAAAATAATCCGTTTTGATAATTTTTTCCCTAAAATAAAAAAAGAAATCAAAACCAAGAACCACTAAATAGCCGAACACAAAGTACCAAAGTGTTAGTTCAAATTTTAAGTCATAGGCAAGAATAAAAAATGCATACACGCAAGGAGTAACACTAAATATAATTGCTACTTTATTTTTACTCGTTAAATATAACCCCCAATACACAGCTCCTAGAAAAGATAAAATGACACTGGAATACACTACAAACATTTCCTTGTTAAAATCCAGAAATATTAAATCAATATTATAAAAACAAAGATAAAAGGGAATTAGACCTGGAATTCCAACGAAATATATCATTGATTAAATCTTATCTATTTGTTCAGCTAAATCTATATCTCTTTCGGTAACTTCATTTTGATCGTGAGATATGAGCTCTATATCAACTCTATTATATTCTAATATAATTTTTGGGTGATGATTCTTTTTCTCAGCCAATAAGGCCACCTGAGAAACAAAGGCAAAGCTTTGTCGATAATTTTTAAAAGAAAAACTTTTTTTTAAGGCGCCATTATCAGTTTTTTCCCAATTATTCATTAGGGCGCCGGATTAGGATTCTCTTGATGAGTGGCATTAATATCATTCAAAATATCTTCGTTAAGTACAACATCAATGGAATCAATATTTTCTTTTAACTGCTCAGCAGTTGTTGCTCCGATTATATTTGAAGTCACAAATTTCTGCTGATTCACAAACGCCAATGACATTTGTGTTAACGATAAATCATATTTTTTTGCAATAGAAAAATACTCTTCGACTGCCTTAGAAGTTCTTGTTCCTTGATACCTTGGGAAGCTACTTCCAAATAATTTTAATCTTGAACCCTCAGGCATTTGATTATTTAAATATTTTCCACTAAGTACCCCAAACCCCAGTGGGGAGTAAGCTAGTAATCCTGCCTGATCACGTATTGAAATTTCAGCCATTCCCACTTCATAAGTTCTATTAACTAGACTATATGGATTTTGCACTGATATGACTCTTGGTAAGTTTTGTGTTTCGGAGATGTTTAAAAATTTTGTTAGTCCGTAAGGCGTCTCATTGGATAGTCCAATGTGTCGAATTTTTCCTTGTTCAATAAATTTATTTAAAACTTTTAAAACCGACTCAAAACTATTCCACTCTTCTTCTTTTTGGTCATGCTTATATCCAAGTTTACTAAAAAAGTTTGTATTTCTCTCTGGCCAATGTAATTGATAAAGATCAATGTAGTCCGTTTTTAATCTTTTCAAACTGCCTTCTATTGCTTTAGAAAAACTTTCTTCAAAATATTGCATACCACCGCCACGTATCCATGATAGGCCTGGACCTGCAATTTTTGTAGCTAGAATAATTTGATCTCTATTTTTTTTTTCGTGAAACCAGTTACCTATCATAGTTTCAGTTTTTGAATATGTTTCAGCCTTGGGTGGGACAGCATATAATTCTGCCGTATCAAAAAAATTAATTCCTCGATTTACCGAATAATCCATTTGGGCAAAAGCTTCCTCTTGAGAGTTTTGTTCGCCCCAAGTCATCGTCCCAAGACAAATAAGACTTACATTAATGTCTGTATTGCCAAGTTTTTTAAATTTCATAAAATATTCATACGGTTTTACTTGAAATGAATCAAGTTAATAGCCATATTTGTTATATATATAAGGAGAAACAATGGTAGACCCTCGACAAAACACTTACTCACAAACACAGTCAGATACAATTGACCAGGGTTTGAGAGAGTACATGCTCAAAGTTTATAATTACATGACCTCAGGTTTAGCAATCAGTGGACTTGTAGCTTGGAGCGCTTCTCAATCTCCCACTCTAATGAATTTAGTTTTCGGTTCAGCTCTTAAATGGGTTGTTATGCTAGCACCTTTAGGATTTATTTTCTTTCTTGGTGCGAGAATGCAAAAAATGTCAAATTCTGCAGCACAAATGACCTTTTGGGCTTTTGCGGCCGTGATGGGACTTTCGATGTCCTATATTTTTATACTTTATACAGGTGCTAGTATTACAAGAGTGTTTTTTATCACTTGTAGTGTTTTTGCAGCCATGAGCATTTATGGATATACAACAAAAAGAGATCTAACGAAATTTGGATCTTTCTTAATGATGGGACTTTTAGGAATCATTATAGCAAGTGTTGTTAACATTTTCATGAAGAGCACAATGATGGAATTTATTATTTCTTGTATTGGCGTTCTTGTTTTTGTTGGACTAACAGCATATGACACACAGAAAATTAAATCTATGTATTATGCAACTAGTGCAGAACTAGCGACTAAAACCGCTATCATGGGAGCATTAACTCTCTATCTTGATTTTATCAATCTGTTCTTAATGTTATTAAGATTATTTGGTCAAAGAAGATAAATAGTATAACTAATTCAAAAAGGGGAACTTACCGTTCCCCTTTTTTTTATTTTAAAAATTTCTTTTTAAAAACCTTTTCTACTCTAAGATCCTTTGGTGATTAGTTATATTTTTGCCATTAGTGCTGCAGCCATTTGGTCTGTCACTACTTTAATTAGCACTCGAGCTGTTCGATATTTTGGAAGTTATAATTATAACTTTTTACGCTTAGTTGGAATTATAGTTTTATTTACACCTTATGTTTTTTATAATTGGCGCCCTATCTACTTTGAAAATTCAATTCTTCTTGCCATAGGCCTGTCTTCAATCATAGGAATAATTATTGGGGATACTTTTCTTTTCATTTGCCTGAAGCGCTTAGGGCCACGCCGTGAAGCATTATTATTTTCCATTCAAATACCTTGTACTATTTTAATGGCAGATATTTTTTTAAATTCTCTTCCTAATTTTTATCAACTTCTAGGATGTGGTTTAATTTTTTTTGGTATCATCGTTGCCATTCAATTTAATAAAACAATTAAAGATGATGATTTAGAAAACATACAAGGCAATAAATTGGTAGGCCTTTATGCAGGTATTGGACTTGCAGTTTGTCAGGCAATTGGGATCATCATTATGAAACCCATTTTAATCAATACTGATCCCATCATTGTGTCTTATTTACGCGTTCTAATTGCTGCGATTGGTATGTTATTAAGCTTTATTTTATTACCTAAAACAGAGCTATGGTCTAAAATTAAAAATCTCAAACAAACATCTATAGCGATATCTAGTGGGATAATGGGAATGGGCGTGGGAATGACCCTTTTTATTATTGCTTTGAAAGGGGGGAATCCTGGGGTGGTTTCAGCGTTATCAAGCACAATGCCCATCATGATAATTCCTGTATTATGGATTGCCACAAAAAATTATTCAGGCCACTTATCTGTTTTGGGAGCAATGATAACTTGTATTGGGGCTACTATAATTTTTTTAAGTTAGCCTGAGCTTTTTTCAATATTCACAATCTTAAGCTCTTTGGATTGTTTAATTTGTGATTGTAAAATTTTATTCAACGGGTCTTTGCCTAGATATTTCTTAAATTGTTTATGATTTTTAGTGGCTTCATCGGTGTCTCCATCTGTAATAGCAACCAAAGTTTGTCTTAAATAATGCAAACCTTTTTGCTCTCTTGAGGTTTTGTATTTTGAATAGAAAGATCTAGGGTAGACAATGATTTTAAAAATTAAGTAAGTTATAAATATAATGAGGAGTAACGCGGAGAGTATAATAATAATAGCTTGAACCGTGGGTATTTCTAGCTGCCATACACCAATTACTAAAGCTAAATCCCCTTGTCCATTAAATAAATAGAAAAGTGCGGCATAGCCAATCATTATAAACAAAACGGTTAGTAACAACCTCATCATTTAAAATAAATTCTCCAAAAAGTTTTTTTGATCTTCATACGAATTTGCAATTTCATAAGTCTCTTGAAAAAATATTTTTTGATTAGGTGTGAGGTTTTTATAATGAATAACTGCATTCAAATAATTTCTATTTTCAACCGCCATCATGAAAGAACCCATCGGGTTAGTTGATTTTCTTGATACAGATATTTTAAAAAAATTTTGTGTGACTTTTTTAAACCAATGTATTTTAGAATTTTTTAAAAAATCTTCTTTTATAAAGCTTGCTTCATTTTTTAATAATTGCTGTTGGGTAAAGGTGCTATCAGGCAAAGACAAAAGTGATTGGAGTCTAGATTCAGTAAAAAACATAAATTGGCTTTGCAACTTAGTAACATTACTATTTCTAATTTGTTGATTGTCTATATTTAATAAAATTAGATTCATACTTTTTAATAATTCATATGCATCCAAATCCTTAACCTCAATAATGTTCTGTTGAGGTTGAATAATTTGCGGCTCAGGAGATTGGGATTGCGAAGTCTGAATAGTAGATGCTAACTCCCTTATTAAGTTTTCTAGATTGGCAACTTTAATTTCTAGGTCTTGATTTGGATTTAATTCTTTGACAACATCTGCTGGCACAGTGACTTCATTTATTTTGAAGATATTTTGAATTATGCCTTTATTATTTAAGTACAGATAGCCGCTCCCTATAACCAAAACAGCTATAAAAATGATTATAAAAGAATTTCTTTTAAAGAAACCTTTCTTTGGTGAAACTTTTTGATTGTCGCTCATAAATTAGAATCTATATTTTTATAATAATGAAAGTTTTGGCAATAGAAAGTTCTTGTGACGACACATCCATAGCAATTGTCGATACTTCTAAGAAAATCCAGTATTTACAAACGATAAATCACCAAAAATTCCATAAAGAATTTGGTGGGGTGGTGCCAGAAATGGCAGCTCGACAGCACTTAGACATCATGGATATGGTTTTAAAAAACCTTACCCCTAAACAATTAAAATCAGTTGATTATATAGCCGCTACTTATGGACCTGGCTTAATTGGTGGTTTAATAGTCGGTTCAAGTGTTGCTAAGGGGTTAGCCATTGCTTTTAACAAACCCCTTCTCCCTATTAATCACTTACAGGCGCACTTACTTTCACCAAGACTAATTGCACATGTATCCTTTCCTTACTTATGTTTGCTTGTCTCTGGAGGCAATACCGCAATTGTTCTCATAGAGTCCGCTAGAAAATTTAAAATACTTGGCTCTACAATCGATGATTCTGCTGGGGAGTGTTTTGATAAAGTCGCTAAAGTAATGGGGCTTGGTTATCCGGGCGGACCGGCTTTAGAAAAAAAAGCAGTTGGGGGAGATCCTCATTCTTTTCAATTACCATCACCTCTTACAAAAACTAAAAACTGTAACTTTTCTTTTTCAGGATTGAAAACCGCAGCTATTAAAATTATTCAAACCCATCATAAAGAAAAACACTTTGAAAAAAACTTTGCCTCATCTTTTCAAGAGTCCGTTTCAAATATATTAAAAATTAAAATTGAAAATGCCTTATCTGTTTTAAAAAAGAAAAATATTATAGTTAAAGATTTTTCTGTTTGTGGGGGAGTGGCCGCCAATAAAAAAATTAATTATGATTTAAAAAAATATATGAATTCTCAAAATATAAATTTTTACCAAGTTCCTTTATCTTTATGTACAGATAATGCAGCCATGATTGGTTGGAATGCTTTAGAATTATCTAAAAATTACAAATTTAAAAAAAATAACTATAACATAAGACCAACACCAAATATTTTAATTAATGAAAATTTTATAAAATAGTATTATTAATCATATATGAGGAATAAATAGATGAACTACTGGTTAATGAAATCTGAGCCTGGTACTTGGTCTTGGAATCAGCAAAAGAAAGATAAAAAAACTCATTGGGATGGTGTCAGAAATTATCAAGCCTCCAATAACCTAAAGGCTATGAGAAAAGGGGATGAGTGTTTCTTTTATCACTCTGTCTCAGAAAGAGCCATTAAGGGAATAGTTAGAGTTACAAAAGAATATTACCCAGATCCAACAGATCCGAAAGGTAGGTTTGGAATGGTCGATGTTGCCTATGTGAAAAGTTTACCTGATGTTACACTTGATCAAATAAAAGAAGACCCATTTTTTGATGATTTTTCACTTGTAAAGCAGTCACGCTTGAGTGTTATGCCAGTATCATTGAAACAATGGAGAAAAATCATTAAACTAAGCTCACTATGATAAAAGAATTTCCCCTTAAAGACCCCTTACTTTCTCAAAACCAATTCGAAACGATGTATCAGGAATCCTTTAACGATAAGGATGCTTTTTGGTCAAAAATTGCAAAACAACATGTGTCTTGGTCCAAGGATTTTACAAAAGTAAAAAATACAAATTTTAATAATGATGTTTCTATCAAGTGGTTTGAAGATGGTGAGCTCAATGTTTGCCATAATGCCGTTGATCGCCACGCTGAAAAAAATCCTGATGATATAGCAATCATTTGGGAGGGAGACGATCCTAACCAATCAAAAACTTACACTTACTTACAGTTGAAAAAAGAAGTAAGCAAATTTGCTAATGTCTTAAAATCAATGGGAGTAAAAAAAGGAGACCGAGTTACAGTTTATCTAACCATGATTCCAGAAGTTGCTTTTGCCATGTTGGCATGTGCTAGAATTGGAGCTATTCACTCTGTGATATTTGGAGGATTTGCCCCTGAATCAATAGCAGGTCGAATTCAAGACTGTCATTCAAAATTCGTTATTACTGCCGATGAGGGAATAAGAGGCGGGAAAGTTATTCCCTTAAAAAAATATATTAATACTGCACTTAAAAATTGTGATGAGGACATCAAGACTTTAGTTATCAGCTATACAAAAACAAAAGAAAAACTTCACATGAAAAATGATTTTTATTTAGACGATCTTCTCACATCCGTTAACGATGAGTGTGAATGTGAACCAATGAATGCTGAAGATCCTTTATTTATTTTATACACGTCGGGATCAACCGGAAAACCTAAGGGCGTTCTTCATACTACCGGTGGTTATTTAGTTTACGCATCCTTCACTCACAAATATTCTTTTGATTATCATCAAGGAGATGTCTACTGGTGTACTGCTGATGCCGGGTGGATAACAGGTCATTCTTATTCTCTGTATGGGCCTTTAACCAATGGAGCACAAACATTATTATTTGAAGGGGTTCCTAATTACCCTGACTTCTCAAGATTTTGGCAAATTTGCGATAAGCATCAAGTTAATATTTTTTATACCGCGCCTACTGTTATTCGAGCTCTCATGAAAGAAGGTAGTGACTTTGTCAATCGCTGCTCTCTTTCTTCTCTCAGAATTCTAGGGACCGTAGGTGAGCCCATTAATCCTGAGGCCTGGAATTGGTATGCAGAGGTCGTAGGAAAAAACCGCTGTCCTGTTATAGATACTTGGTGGCAAACAGAAACTGGCGGTCATCTAATTTCACCTATTCCAGGTAATAGTAAATTAAAACCCGGTAGTGCTGGGCAACCTTATTTTGGTATCGAGGCTATTATTGTTGATGATAAAGGCAACGTATTAGATGGGGAATGCGAAGGTAAGCTATGCATACAAGATAGTTGGCCCGGGCAAATGAGAACCGTCTATGGTGATCATAAAAGATTTATTGAGACATATTTTTCTCAATTTAAAGGTAAGTATTTTACTGGCGATGGTTGTAAAAGAGACAAGGACGGATTTTATTGGATTACTGGAAGGGTAGATGATTGCATTAATGTTTCAGGACATTTGTTAGGAACGGCTGAAATTGAGAGTGCTTTTGTAGAACATCCCTTAGTTAGTGAAGCTGCTGTTGTGGGTTATCCTCACGACATTAAAGGTCAAGGAATCTATGCTTACGTCACCACTAATACGGGGGCGGAGACATCAGAAGAATTAAGAAAAGAATTAATAAACTGGATTAGGAGCAAGATTGGCCCTATAGCAACACCTGATAAAATTCAATTTTCTCCTGGATTGCCTAAAACAAGATCAGGAAAAATCATGAGAAGAATTTTAAGAAAAATTGCCTCCAATGAATCTGATCAGTTAGGCGATACTTCAACACTTGCAGATCCCAGTGTGGTAGAGTCGCTCATTGTCGGTTATAAACAAAACTAAATCTTCTGATATCGTTAATATATTTAACGCTATTCAAAAAATTAATAAGGGGCAGAGCGTTGATAACGCCGTGCAGAGTTTTGAAGAAATCAAAAGATCTTTTATTTTTCTTACAGTACAAGAATATTACAGACGTCATCTTAATACCTTAGAAATTATAAAAAAACTTTCCCATAAAAAATCACACCCTGATGGAATTATGATAATTCAAATAGCAATGGTTATGATTTTTTTTTCAAAAAAACCAGAACATGCAGTTGTTCATGATGCAGTTGAATTTAGTAAATCTTTTAAAATTTCAGGATTTGTAAATGCGCTACTGAGAAAAATATTAATTGAGAAAGATAATCTTTTAAAAGATATTCAAAGTATAAAAATTGATAATGATTTTAGAAAACAGCTTATAAAAATTTATTCTAGTAAAAAAATTCATGAATATATTTTTGAAACACTGAATGAAAAACCCATTAACTATCAGGTATCTTATACAAATAATGAGAGCTCTCTTTACGACCTAAGGGTTTCCACATTAAAAGATTTTCACGACTTAAAAAAAAATTCATGGGTTCAAGATATTGGTAATTATGAGTGTATAAGATCTATTCGTGAAATAGTAAAAAATAAAAAAATTTTAGATTGTTGCGCTGCGCCTGGAGGTAAAAGCTTTCTTCTTTCTTCTTTTGGCTGTGAAGTGACTTCGCTTGATAATAATAAAGAACAAATAAAGAAATTTTACGAAAATACTAATCGTCTCGGCTTAGATCTAGATATCCAAGAAGAAAATTTTTTAGATTTTCAAACTAAGAAAAAATTTGAATGTATTCTTTTAGATGCTCCCTGCTCATCACTAGGAACATTTAGAAGAAATCCTGACGTTTCATTTAAAATAAAACAAATGGCTTTAAAGGAAAAACAATTGCTACAACTTAAAATGCTCAACCAGGCATTATCTATAATTACTAATAATGGAGTGATTATATATATGGTATGCTCGTTTCATCCTGTTGAGACGATTGAAGTTATTGATAAATTTTTAAAAAAGAATACTGATTTTAGTACAATTAATCTAAAATCTGATAAACTATTAAAAAAAAATAATGGATACTTTATTAACCCCCACTCATTCAAATATTTTGGAGGATCAGACTCCTTCTTTATATCTGCACTCCAAAGAAATAGCTAATTAATGAGCCTCATTCTTGCACCCTCTATTCTTGGTGGTTCTTTTTCCAATATGGAAAAAATTATAAAAGATTTCGATCAATCGGATGCAAAATATATTCATCTTGATGTAATGGATGGAGATTTTGTTCCAAATTTAACTTTTGGTCCAAAATTCATATCAGATATAAGGCGCTATACCAAAAAGACTTTTGATGTTCATTTAATGATTAATCGTGTTGGTAAATTTCTTCAAGATTACATTGATGCCGGATCAGACATTATCACTTTCCATATTGAAGTGGACGAGGATATAGAAAGTAACTTAAACTTCATTAAATCAAAAAATTTAAAATCTGGCCTAGCTGTTAAGCCTAACACAGACTGGAAAAAAATTATTCCTTTTATTAGCCTTATTGATCAAGCACTTGTGATGACTGTAGAGCCTGGCTTTGGTGGTCAATCATTTATTAATGAGCAATTAATAAAAGTTCAAGAAATAAAAAAGTTTACCGAAGAAAAAAAAATACCTATCGATATAGGTGTTGACGGTGGGGTGGATAATATGACAGGACCTTTATGCATTCATGCTGGAGCAAATATTTTAGTTGCAGGTTCTTATCTATTTAAACAAGAAAATCTTTTAAATTCTACAAATGAACTAAATAAAAATTTTAATAATGTTTAAATATAAAAATGCACTTATTAGTGTTTATGATAAAAAAAATCTAGATCATTTTGCTCATTTCTTAATTAAAAAAAAATTTACTATTTATTCTACTGGAGGAACATCTAAATATTTAAAAAAACTTGGCCTACCCTTTAAAGAAATTTCTCAATATACAAAGCAAAAAGAAATATTAAGCGGAAGAATCAAAACACTACATCCAAAAATATTTGGTGGTTTGCTAGCAGAAAATTCAGCACTACATCAAAAAGAATTAAAAGAAAATCAAATGATTAATTTTGATTTGCTCATTGTCAATTTGTATCCTTTTGAAGAAACACTCCAAAAAACTAAAGATCATAAAAAAATCATAGAAATGATTGACATAGGTGGACATAGTCTCATTAGAGCTTCAATCAAAAATTACGAAAAAACAATGACCCTTATCGATCCTAACGACTACCTTAAATTTGAAAAATCTTTTAAAACTATTAATACTTTTAATAAAATATTTGCAATCAAAGCGTTAGAACATGCCAATCAATACGATCAACATATTGTTAATTGGTTTAAAAAAGTAGATGCCAATAAAATGGAGTTATTTGATTTACGTTATGGCGAAAACCCTCATCAAACAGCGTATGCAAAAATTCAAAAAAATGCTTTTGAACAAATAAGTGGGGAGAAAAAACTGAGTTATAATAACTTGCTCGATCTTGATGCTGCATTAAATATTGTTTTTAATGCGCCCAAAACTAATAAACATATAGTTACCATTGTTAAGCACAATACTCCCTGTGGAGCGGCTATTCATAAAGAACAGACCAAAACATTCCAGCTCGCTTTATCAGGAGATCCAATAAGTGCGTTTGGTGGTATTGTTGTTTTTAATAAAAAAGTCGGTGAGCAGGTAGCTAAAATAATTATTCAGGGATTTTATGAAGTTATCGCATCAACTGATTTTAGTCCTAAGGCAATTGAAATACTGTCTTCTAAGAAAAACTTAAGAGTATTAAAAGTAAATAAAAAACTTCCTTTATCTGAATCTAGATCTATTTTTGCAGGCACTCTTCACCAAGAAATGGATCTTTCCCCTATAAAAACAAAAAAGATTACAGGAAATAATATTAGTAAAGACATAGAAATAAAATTTTTTACCCATGTATTAAAATTTGTTAAATCAAACGCGATAGCAATTTTTGATAATGAGAAGTTATTATCTCAGTGTGGTGGACAGACGTCTAGAATAGACGCTCTCAATAATGCAATCAATAAATTGAAACAACTTCATAAAGTAAACCTTAAGAAACAAATGTTTTTATTTTCTGATGCTTTTTTTCCTTTTGAAGACTCTCTTGAATTAATCTTAAAAACAAAACTAAATATCAAAATATTTGTACCCATGGGCTCTATCAATGACAATAAAATTATCTCTTTTGCAAAAAAAAATAAAATGCATCTTCATGAACTTAATCATAGACATTTTAAACATTAATGGAGATTATGAAAAATCATCCTTCCAAGAAGAATTATAAAATAATTCCACGATATCAAAATATTAAAATTATTAAAAAAGTATCCATAAAAATAGTTGAAGATTTTTTTAAATCATTTCCTGAAGAAAAAAGAGGTCGAAAAAATTTTAAAAATAAAGAAAAAGAAATTATGACTTTAATTGCGTATAATGAATTAATCAAAAAAGGTAATACGGTTAAATGTGATTGTATTGGTAATATTAAAGAAAAACTTATAAGTGAAAGATTAGAAGTAACAGCTTCTTTTTACAAAAAATATAATAATGAGTGATTTAATACCTCTTTTTGTTGATTTAGATGGCACTGTTATTAAAGAAGACATCGGTCAACTGGCTTTAAAAAAACATATTTCGAATAATTTTTTTAGTATCATTGGTATTTTTATTAGATTTTTGATGTTTGGTAAGCCTAATGTCAAATTTCATGTATCAAAAGACTACAATATTAATTTTAATGAAATTCACTTCAATCAATCATGTTTAAATTTTATAAAGACTGCCAAAAAGTCAGATAGAAAAGTTTATCTCATTTCTGGTTCACATGAATTAGCAATAAAAAAAATAACTGATAAATTAAATATTTTTGATGGCGTGTATGGAACAACCAAAAATTACAATATGATTAGTTTAAATAAAGTTAAATTTATTCATCAAAATCTAGGAATTCTCAAATTTGATTATATTGGTAATAGCCATCAGGATTTACCAGTTTGGGAGTATTCCGAAAATGTGATCTACACTAATGTTGATGATCAATTGCTTAAAAAAATTAATTCAATAAACAAAAATAAAATTTTTATTGAACCTATTTTTATTTAAAGATATTTTTTTTCAATTATTTTGGTAATTTTTGATATTGGATCTTCCCACTGGTTAGTCATCGTTTGATTAAATATATTAATAGATTTGTACCACTGGCTGATTTTATCCATTTTGTGTTCCCAATACCACATTAATGAGCTGGCTTTAGGAAGGATGAGATAAGTTTCTTTTCCGAGCGCACCGGCGAGGTGAGCATTAGAATTACTTGATGTAACAATTATATCACAGCTATCTATAAGGGCTGCCAGACCCTCCATATCTTCATAATTATCTATGTCTGAAGTATCCAATATATCAGTTTGATATCTATTTTTAATATATGATAAATCCTGATTTACATCGCCATATTGTAAATTAATAAATTGAATATTTTGATTTTTTAAAAGAGGTTCGAGAAATTTTAATTCAAAGCTTTTCCCCTTACCCATTATTGCATTATTACTTTTCCAACTAATTCCACATTTTAATTTATTTTTTGACATTTTAATTTTAATTGCACTAATTTTTTGTTCATTAGCATTCAAATAATGATCTTTAACTTTTTCAAAATCTGATAATTCTTTTCTAAACATTTTTCCTAAATCGCACATTGGTATATAGGCATCAAACTCTGCTTCATCAATTTTGATACCTCTTTCTATAAATGTAATTTTAGGCATAGATCTTTGAAATAAAGATAAAAGTTTGTGTTCAATGATGACAGTGACATTAAAATTATAATCTAATAATTCATTTAATAATGAGTAAAATAATATCTGATCACCAACTCCTTGTTCTGCAATAATTAAAATATTTAGAATTTTTTTTGATTGATCCCATAAAGGTATGTTTAAATCTGTCAATGCTGATTCCCTTGTAATTTCTTCTTTAAATCTCCAGCCGTAATTTTTCCAGCCATTCTTAAAATCTCCAAGCGCTAATTGTATTAAGGCAAGATTAAGAAAAGCTCTGGCGTGATTGGAATTTATAGCAATGACTCTGTTAAATTCTTTCATAGCTTCGCCAAGATTGCCAATCATGTCATAACTATTGCCCAGACCAAAAATTGCCTCTTCATATTTTGGATTGATGATGATTGCTTTTTTATACTCCTCTAAAGAATTTTCATAGAGATGCATTTTGAAATAAGATAGTCCTAAATTATTGTAAATTTTCTCATCATTTGGATTGATCATTATGGCTTTTTTATATTGAATAATTGCCTCTTCATGCTTTTCTTGTTCTTGAAATAAGTTGCCTAAATTAATTATTGAAGGTATGGAAGTTGGATCTTGCTTAATTGATAATTGATAGTTCTCTTGTGACTGTTCAACATTATTTAGACCCCTATAAGCTAAAGCTCTATTATAATAATGGATTGATTTTTTTTTTGATAAGGAAATTAATTTATCTAAAATAATGATCGCAACTTTAAATTTTTTTGACTGAATTAGAATGATTGCCGTCATATTTAAAGCTTCAATATGATTATTATCCATTTTTAAAATGGCGTCACATGTGATTAAAGCGTTTTTATAATCGCCTTTATCAAAATATGATTTTGCGTCATTGATTAGCTTATTTACCGAATTGCTCATATAACTATCTAAATATTAAGACTAAGATTGTTGAAAATACAACTAATTTAAATTACAAAGATATTAGATGATTAAAAATGTATACGTAGGATATGATACTCGTGAAGATATAGCCTATCAGGTATGTGAGCATGCAATCAATTCTGTTTCTGGAAATATTCATGTACATCCACTTATATTAAATGACTTGAAGGAAAAAAAATTATACTGGAGAGATGTAGATAAGCTTGGATCTACTGAATTTACTTTTTCTAGATTTCTTGTTCCTGTATTAATGAATTATAATGGATGGGCTTTATTTTGCGATAGCGATATTTTATTTGTTGAAGATTTAGATAATTTATTTGCCTTGGCTGATGATAAATATGCTGTCATGTGTGTTCAGCATGATTATACTCCTCAAGAAGGACTAAAAATGGACGGTAAAGCTCAAACATTATACCCAAGAAAAAATTGGAGTTCATTGGTGCTATGGAACTGTTCTCATCCCAGTAATAAAAAAATTACAACTGAATTAATTAACGATAATGAAACTACTGGTAAATATCTTCATAGATTTAGTTGGCTAAAAGATGAAGAAATTGGATCTCTTCCTTTGCAATGGAATTGGTTAGCCGGATGGTACAATGAACCAAAAGATGGAAAACCAAAAGGTATACACTACACAGAAGGTGGCCCATGGTTTAAAGAATATAGGAATTGTCAATATCATCAGGAATGGAAAGATACGCTTAACTCCATGATGAAATATAATCCAGAAAAATGACTTTTTATTTAATTGCAGGTCTGGTTATAGTTTTTCTTTATTTGCTTTATTATTTTTATTTTGGTCCATCTAAATTAGAAAGAGACATCAGAAGAAATGGCGGACTTCACAATTGTTTTTATTGTATTAAAGAAATTCATATAAATGAACATAAATGCAAACATTGTGAAAAAATAAATTATTCAGGAATGAGAAAAAATAAAAAGAAGCAGTTTTTTGTTATTGTCATTTTAGCACTTTTTAGCCTTGTAAGAATTTACGATAGAATGATGGCCGGTTATTAATTTTTATTTAAATAAAGATAAAAATTTAAAGCGATAGGATTTTTTGATTTTTTTTAAGTAAATAAGAGCATTAAGAATTCTTTTGTTATCTTGTGGCCCTTTAAAAGTAGTGAATATTTTTTTTTGGCCTATTAAATTATTTATATAAGACTCAGAAACTTCAAGATCTATAGTAAATATGTCCATATATTTTTCCCGATCAAAGAAAAGAAATTTTTCTTTATTCTTTAAATAATATAGATAAAGAGAAACTTGATCTCCGTACCATCTTTGAAATCTTTTTTCTAGATTTATACATATTTTAAATAAATTAGTGAAAATATTTTCTTCTTCTATTACAACTATGGCATCAAATAGAAATGGCATCACATCAGAAATTAATTTATTTTCAAACTCAGGATAATATTCTGGATAATTGTGATTAATAATAAAATTAGTTGGTCTTTTGGTTAAATAAATTCCTTTTTTGAAAATATTTAAATTAAGTTTATTGAGCATTAAAGTATCTGCATCACAAAAAAAAGTTCTAGAAGACTTAGTGTCTATGAGTGAATAGGCTTTTAATCTAGCTGACATGATATCTTGCGGGAGTTCTGCTCTAATTATTTCATTAACACCTACAATTTTTTTAGTTTTAGTATCTGATAATTGTATAATTTTTATTTTATTACCCTGAGTGAGTCTAATTGAACTTACTAGCATGGTAGGTATGTCAATTTTATTTCCAATCCAAAAAAATGCGATTTGATCCATTAATTATCTAATTTTTCATTTAGAGTCGCATAACAATTAGATCCTTCTAGTCTTTTAAAATTAGAATTAAAACTGTTTATTTTTATAAATTTTTTATCAATCTCATCAATAAAATAGAAAAAATTGTATCCATTATCTTTTAATAATTCTAAACATTTATTAAAACAATTTTCATTTATTTCAAAAATAATATCTGGCTTATCTCTTTTTATAGAGTTTTGTGCACCTTGTAAAACTTCAAGCTCATGACCTTCTGTATCTATTTTTATTCCTGCTATTTTTTTATCTAATTTAAAAGAATCAATTTTAATTTTGGAAACATTCAGATTTCCATTTTCAGATATTTCTCCACTAGAACTGTGGTAACCCTGATGATTTTGAACACTAAATTTTGTCATGCCTTCTGAATTTGATGCAGCCGCTAATAAACACCCCTTATCACTCAACTTATTTATTTTTAAATTTGATAACAGTCTAGAAAAATTTAAAAAATATGCCTCAATAGAAATAATGTTATTATATGTTTTGTTTAAATTTCCTATAATTGAATATATGCCAGTATGTGCGCCTACGTCAAAAAAGCAACCATCTCTTCTTGTCATCTCATACCAAAGACTTAATGACAAATATTCATAATTATTTCTCCATAAATATTTTAATGCTACAGCATCATCATTTGCAATATTCAGCATATAAAAAGGTATGTTTTTAAAACGCAGTTTACATAAACCATTAAAGGAAGGCAAAAAACTTAATTGATCAAGCGTATGGTTTTTAAAATCATTTTTTTCTTTTAGATTATTAATTTCTTTAAGTTTTTTTTTTAAATTATCTATGTCCATTCTTATTTAGATTATTCCATTTTAATCATCAAGTAAAAATTAATTATAGTTTTTTTTGATTTATAACAACATCTACAAGAATGGCTATCAATAGATTCAACATTGTAATACCACAAATTATTATAAAACTAAAAAAATAAATCCACGCCCACCAATATACTTCTTGAAGGGGAAGCATCACTTGCTCCCAAGAAGACAGGGTTAAAACCTGAAAAAGCGTGATCATAGAAACACCAACATCATTCCATCTTTGTGGAATATCAGAACTAAATAAAATTGAACCAATAGTTGCATAAATATAAAGAATTATAAAAAGTAATAGACTCACATAAAAGACTCTTTTGATTGAGCCTAATAATGCTTCAATAATTAATTTAAGTTCTGGGATTATTGAAATAATTCTTAGAACTCTAAAAACCCTAAGGAGTCTCAAAAGTAAAAAGCTTGAGCTATTAGATATTGGAATTAATGAAATTAAAACTATAAATGTGTCAAATAAGTTCCAACCACTTTTAAGAAAATTTATTTTTTTTGGCTCTCCTATAAATCGAATTAATAATTCTATGACAAAAAAAACTGTAATTGAATAATCGAGAATACTAATAACACTTCTAGTAAATTCTCCTAATTCATATGTGTTTATTCCAATAGTGAATGCATTAAATATGATAATTGAAATAACTAGGTATTGGAAAAGGGGGCTCTCTTTTAAATTAAAAAAATGTCTATTCATGTTTTACAATTATTATTAAATTTATTGGAGCGGGCGAAGGGATTCGAACCCTCGACATCTTCGTTGGCAACGAAGTGCTCTACCACTGAGCTACGCCCGCCTAGACGTGATATATTTGATATCTAACCCATAAGTACAAATCAAGACTTATTTTATTTAAACCCTTGTTTTATTAACAAAAATTACTATTTATATTTTATGAGCTTTATTAAAGATATTAATCAAGATGAATTTTTACAAGACGTTGTAGAGGCTTCGAAGACAACCCCTGTTTTAGTTGATTTTTGGGCCCCTTGGTGTGGTCCGTGTAAGCAACTTACTCCTTTATTAGAAAAATTAGTTAACCAGCAAAACGGAAAAATTCTTTTAGTAAAAATTAATGTTGATGAAAATAATGAATTATCTAAAAAGTTAAATATTCAATCTATTCCTACTATATACGCATTTGTTGATGGCAAACCCATCAATGCATTTCAAGGAGCACAACCTGAAGCAGAAATTCTAAAGCTTATAACGCAGATGCTTGATAGCGCTCCAGGCAATGAAGTTCCCAAGCTACTTAAAGATGCTGACGATAATTTTAAAGAAGAAAAATTTCAAGAAGCTCAAGTCCTTTATGAACAGTTACTGGGCATAGACTCAACAAATGTAAAAATTATTATTGGATTAATGAGGTGCTATTATCAATTAGGAAATATTGATGCAGCTTTAGAGCTTTATGAATCTTTAACTGATGAGATAACTGCAAATGAAGAAATAACTAAGCTAAAAAAAATATTAGACTCCTCTAAAGAGGGCGCTGTTGATACTGCTGCTTTAAATATATTAAGTGAATTTGTTATAAAAAATCCTAAAGATAAAGATAAAAGACTTGAACTGGCGAATATGTATCTAGTAAGTCAGGAAATCGAAAAAGGATTTAATCATTTATTAATTCTATTTGAACAAGAAGCTAAATGGAAAGAAGAGGCAGCGAAAAAAAAACTATTAGAATTTTTCGATGTTTTAGGATTTAATGATCCTAATGTAATTGTGGCTAGAAAAAAATTATCAAGTATTATGTTTAAATAAAATATGGAAGAAGATACAAAAAATTTATTTGAAATTGGAATAAATGATATTCCAGACCATTTGTCCTTATTCCCTTTAGATAATGTTCTTTTACTTCCTTTTGGTAAGTTGCCTTTAAATATTTTTGAGACCCGTTATATTAAGATGGCTTTAGACTCATTAAAAAAGCAAAGGTTGATTGGAATTGTTCAACCAAAAAATAATAGCGGAGATTTTTTTAACATTGGTTGTATAGGAAAAATTACTTCTTTTATAGAAACGCCAGATAATAGGATTGTTTTAAATCTAGATGGTATTTGTCGTTTTAGAATTTCTGATAGTCAACTTTCTCAAGGCGGATATTATAATGCTAATGTTAAAACTATTGATTTTATTAATGATATTGACTTAGTAGAGCCTATGATTGATAGAGAAGGCTTAATTAAAAAATTTGCACAATTTTTCAAAATTAAAAAATATGATCTTGATTTAAATATTATTGAAGAAACTTCTAACCTTCAATTATTAAGTACTCTGACTATGCTTGCTCCTTTTAATAAAATAGATAAGCAGGCAATACTAGAAGCACAAAATTTAATTGACAGACTTAAAGTTATTAACTCTATTTTAGATCTTAATACCTTTAGAGTTGTTGGCAGCACTTCCCACCACTAATTAATAATTTTATTTATTCCCATCGCTTGTTTTATAAATAGTGTTCTTAAAAAACTTAATCTTTTTAATGCCTTTAAACTATTTGACCCAAAAAAATTAGCAAGAGGTGTATGAAGTTGAAATGTCTTATTAATGACTTCTGTAAAAGCAAAATACAGATAACTTTCTATTTTTCTCCTTGAATAATAAATAGCATTAAAATTTTTTGAATCTAATGCTTTACTATTTAAAAGATTCAGGAAGCTTTGAATATCTTTTACTCCCAAGTTCCAACCTTGACCTGCGACAGGATGAATTGATCTGAAGCTATCTCCGATAAAAATAAGATCTTTATATTTTTTTTTAGGGTTAAATAAATAGGGATTAATAGGATAAGAAAAAATATTTTTATTTAACTGTATTTTACCATGTGTTTTTTTAAAATTTTTACTAATTACTTTTTCAATAGAGGACTTAGAAATTAGATCCGAAGTAGAATATATAAATGTTGAAAACTTGTCAGATTTATGTGGTGCAGGCAATATTGCTAATGGCCCTTGCTTTGTAAAATTTTCATAAGCGATATTATCATGACTTTTTTGATGATTAAAAAATCCTACATGAGCTTTTTGACTGGAAGAGCCATCTAAAAAACAATAGGGATCCATTTGCTCTCTAAATTTTTTACCTCCTGCTATAATGATTTTTTTAAAAAAATAATTTTTATTTTTTATTTGAATATTTTCATCAACTTTTAGCTCACCTAAATTAATCAAAGTATTGTCAATAATTGATTTTTGATCAATTAAAAACCTATGTGCTATTGAAAGTAGCTCTTTATTATAAATTACGCTGCCCATACTTTCTGGTTGTTCTTTAAAGACTAATTCATCGCTATTGAGGAAAGTTTTTATGGAAATTTGATCAATATTTGTAAATTGATTGTTAAGTTTTTCCCATAAATTAATAGATTTTAAGAAATCTCTAGAATTTGCATTTACAGCTAATGTTCTTTGGTCAGAGAATGCACTATTAGATAGATTTTCCTTTTCTATAATAAGAATTTTGTATTTCTTTTTTATTAAAGCAATGCCCAACAACGAGCCAAGAAGGCCCGAACCAACTATAAGGCAATCATATTTTTGTATTTTATTTTTCATTCTTGTGCATATATTAATTTTATATCATGAATAGTAAGATTTTTCCTAATTCCTTCTCAGATGCACTTTCAAATTTTTATAGATGGTTTTTATTTTTCTTATATTTTTTGATTTTTGGTATTTTCTCACTTTCTTTATTTTCATTTAATCAGTTAGACACATCACTTCTTTTTATATCATCAGCTCCCATAACAAATTATTTCGGAATATACGGTTCTTATTTATCAAGTTTTTTAATTTATTGCTTTGGCATTTTTGCTTGTGTCATTCCTATATTTTTTTTATTGGCATCAATTCATCAAATAACTAAATCCTATTTGAATTTTATATTTCTTAGATTTTTTTTATTTCTTATTTCTTTAATATTTTTTGAACAATTTTTTATATTTTACGACTATTCCATAAATTTTTTTGGAATTGATTTTCTGTGGGGAACAATAAGTATTTATTTGAGTAATTTTTTTACTAATAAGTATGTTGTTATTATTTTTTCTTTTATTGGTCTGGTTGGATTACTATTTTCAACTAACGTGTTATCTCTCATAAAATTAAAAATAAATTTTAAAATTCCAACGCTAAGTTTTAAAAAATCATTTGAACCTAAGGGGATTATTAGAAAATCAGAACCAAAAGTATCTAAAAGAATTATTCCTAATACTCCATATGAAGAAGTTGAGGTAAAGGCTTCCTCAACAAGAAAGTCTAGATATACAAGACCTTCTCTTGAAATTTTAAATAATGCTCAAGCTTCTACAGGTGAAAAAGTAAACAAAGAAGTATTAAAAGAAGACGCAAATTTTATTGAAGGTATTTTTGTTGATTTTAATATTAAAATTGAAGTCATCAACATCAAGGTCGGTCCTGTAATTACTCTCTATGAAGTGTTGCCTGCACCTGGAATTAAAATTAATTCCATTATTAATTTGGCTGATGATATCTCTCGGAGTATGGGTGCCACTTCAGTTAGAATAGCTCAAGTTTATGGAACTAAGTTTATTGGTATTGAAATACCAAATAAACAAAGGGAGATGGTGACAATAAAAGAACTATTGGCTTCCAATGAATTTAGAAAAACTAACCACAAGATTCCTATTTGCATAGGTAAGGATATTACTGGAAATACAAAAGTAGTAGATCTATCCAAGATGCCTCACTTACTAGTAGCGGGAACAACCGGATCAGGAAAATCTGTTTTTATTAATAGTTTATTAACGAGTATGCTTTATCAGTTTGAGCCTTCTGAACTAAGGCTTATTCTTATTGACCCCAAAATGATTGAATTGAGCGTCTATAATGATATTCCACATTTGTTAACACCAGTTGTAACTGAACCTAGAAAATCCATCATTGCTCTTAAATGGGTTTGTAACGAAATGGAAAATAGGTATCAACTTATGAACGAAGTTGGATGCAGAAGTCTTGAAAATTTTAATGAGCAAACTGACGATAAAATGCCTTTTATAGTTGTTGTGATTGATGAAATGGCAGACCTTATGATGACGGCTGGAAAAGAAGTAGAACATTATGTTCAAAGACTTGCTCAAAAAGCTAGGGCATGCGGAATACATTTAGTGATGGCAACTCAGAGACCAAGTGTTGATATTATTACAGGAAGCATCAAAGCTAATTTTCCTTCTAGAATTAGTTTTCAGGTTGCAAGTAAATACGATAGTAGAACTATTTTAGGAGAGGTGGGAGCGGAGCAATTATTAGGAAACGGGGACATGCTTATGATGATTAATGGGAGTGGAATCATTCGGTATCAGTCAGCGTTCATGTCAGATAAAGAAGTTCAAAAAATGATTACTGAAATCAAAGCTAATCAAGCCACTCAATATGTTGAAGAAATAGGACGAATACTTGAAAGTGATGGGCTAGAAGATGCCGGTTCACAAATTAGCAACGAGGACGAAGAGCTTGTAACGAAATCGATTGATTTAATCAAAAATAGTGGAAGAGCCTCTACTAGTTACTTACAAAGAAATTTTCAAATTGGGTATAATAAAGCAGCACGAATTATGGAAGTTCTTGAGGATAGAGGTGTAGTTTCAAAGCCTAGTCAAACTGGGAAAAGAGAAATATTAATATCTAATTAACATCTAATTTTATAAAGCCTCTCAAAGTTTTAAAATTTAATTTATAATTACTGAAATCAAAAATATGATTTCTTAAGTTTGTTAGATGTGTGTCCAGTTTATTATCAGAAATATTTTTATCCATAACCCATATAGATTCATAAAGTATTTTTTTTTCTATTCCTTCTTTAAAACATACAAGGCTGCATAATATTTGATTTTGTGTTTGGCTGAGCAGTGTATTATTTTCATTCAATTTTAAAGAACCATCAAATGGAAAATATTTCATAGGGCCAATCCCAACAAAATAATTTTGTTGAAAAATATTGATTTTATTAATGATTTCAGAAAAGTGGAAAGGTTTAGATATGTTAATAGAGGCCTGATTAGAACAGGATATTTTTACTTCATTTTCAGATGATAAAAAATTTAAAATTAAAAGTCGATGGTCTTGCTCGACTAGCATGATGCTCGGTGTTGTTTTAGATATATTTTCTTCTAAAAATTTTAGAAGATAGGAATCGTTTGATTTAATAGAAAGAAACATTAGCGATACTCAAAAACTGGATTAAATTTAAAAAAAACATTATTAATTGGTTTATCAAGGACGCAATTATTAAGATACAAACTAAGTCTTGCTCTTTTACTGTCTATTGAAATTCTTTTAATAAAATTATCTATGCTATTCAACTCAATTTTTATATGAGTATCTTTTTCCTTAAAATTTTTTTTAATATCAGGAAATTGATTTGCTAATTTCATAATGATTTGAATCGCATCTAAATTATTTTTAATATTTTTTGACTTATTTGTTTTTTTGTCAAATAGGTAGGTCTCTTCTCCCTCAACAAATATGATAAATAAATCATCATCGCGATATTCATATCTTAATTTGTCTTTTTTTAATAAGACTAACCCTTGGTTTACCGTTCCATTTGAATGAACCTCTTCAAAGTCACAACTAAATTCCAATGCCTGAAGATGGGATGAAATTATAAATGACATTATGAAAACTAATATTAACAAAAATCTATTCATCATTAAAAAGTAGGGACCCTATTCTAATACCATTAGTTTGATATTTTAGAGCAGAAAGATAATCACCACTCATTCCCATACTTAATAGTAGATTAGAATTAATCAAATCCCTTAGTTCTAACATTTTATGAAAATAAACATCTGGTTCTTTGCCATTAGGAGGGATACACATTAAGCCTATTATATTGAGTCCTTTCTCAATTGCATAATCATAAAGGCTTTTGGTTTGATCTGGGTGAATTCCTGATTTTTGATTTTCTTTACCTATATTAATTTGAAGATAAAATTTTTTAGTTCTCATTAATTCTGAATAATTTTTTGAAATTTCTTTAATCAATTTTTCTCTATCTAGGGACTGTATTACATCAAAGACTTTTAATGCTTGCTTAACTTTATTTGTCTGAAGAGGGCCAATAAGGTGAAGTTCAATATTATGAAAATCTTTTCTTAATTCATCAAATTTTTTATCTGCTTCTTGAACTTTATTTTCACCAAAGAGCAGAGCTCCTTCATTTAAAGCTTGTCGTATAATTGATTCAGGTCTGTTTTTAGACACAACCATTAATTTTGTTAGTGGGTGCTGTTTTATAATTAAGTTATTGATTTCTTTGTAAGTTTTTTGATTAAAATTCATATTGCTCTATTAGTGACGAACTAATTTGATGTGTGTTCAGAAAAATATTTCTCAATTACATCTCCACAATCTCTATCTATTATTTTTTTTTCTTTATTAGACAATTCTATTAGGGTTTTATTTTTTTCATTTAATCTAAATTTCTCAGCTATTTTACTAATTTCTAATGGATTAATTTCCACTTCTAGCCCCGACTCTTTCAGGTGGGCTGCAATCTCAATCAACTTATCTTCTGTTTTATTATATAAATCATCATAATAAATAGTGAGCCCCCTTAAAGATATTTGAACATTTTCGTTTGTCCAACTCAAAACATTAGTTGCCCAAGAATTAGAGTTTTCTGGAAATAATAATTTTTTTCCACCTTTATTCAATTCGCTCATCGTTGGTTTATTTTCAAGATTACATAAGAGGCTTAATGCTTCTTGAGCTGTCAGACCTTCCTGTTTTAATTCACTAAATATTTGATAAGGATGTTTAATAACATAAAAAAAACATCTGGACAATTTATGGTGCGTAAAATGAGTTTTATTATTATATTCAAAGAAAGCACTGTTTGTGTTTAGGAGTTTTGTCCCCGGACGATAACCATCAATCATCATTTGAAAGTAATAATGTGATTTTAAAAAAATATCATTAAATGAACGATATTCATCGATCTCTTCATCTTCTAGAACTCTTAAAACCTCTTCATAAAAATCAAAATTTTGGATTTGGGTATTTGAGGTTAGTTGAAAGATTTGAGAAATGAAGTTAGACAAAAGATTTGTATCTTTTTTTCTAAACGAATTTGCCCAGATAATATTTTTATTAAATAGAAAATCTAACTCTTCATTTTCTATAAAATCGATTGAATTATACTTGATGTATTTATTCGCTAAAATCTTATCCAATTTAATTAGCTCTTCGTAGTTTTTTTTAAAATCAGTGAAGTCTTTCTTTTCAATAGATTGATTTAATAAATCACTAGTATATTTTAACTTTATTTTATTTAAGAAACTCATTTTGTAATTGTCCTGATATGTTCTATATTTAAATCATGAATGGTACTTTTCAAGCTATTATTGATGCGATCAAAAGGCAAGAACATCATCATGCAGAGAATTTATGTTGGGTTGCTCTCAAAAAACAACCTAACTCTTCTGAATTGAACAAGTGGTTGGGCGTCTCACTTCTTCAACAAAAAAAATATGAGGGAGCTATCACCGCCCTCCGTCAATCATTACCAGATAAAAAAAATGACTTCGATGTAATAAATAACATAGCCTTTGCTTATCGTCATATAGAAGATTACGAAAATGCAGTGCTATATTTAGATAAAGCGGAGCTCATCAAACCCAATCAATATGCAGTAACAATGAACAGGGCTCATATTTCTTTCAACCTAAAAAACTATGAGGAGGCCTTTCAGCTAACAGAAAAATGTTTTGAATTTATAAAACATGAACCAAAAAGTGAATTTGTGTCTCATCACAACCTTATGAATCTTTACGTTGAGATACAATTAGCTAGAAATAAAATTAATGAGGCAGTGGATATAATGCAAAAAATATTAGAAGAGAAATTTGAAGCTAAAGTATTTTATAACTTGGCAAATGCGGATCCTAGTAAAATTCATGAAAGATTAAAGAAAAAAGCTAAAGATTTTGCCTCCGATGAAAATCAATTTTTTTTAAGTAGGGCTGCTGCCTTTTTAGGATTAGGTAGAATCTTTGAGAAAGAAAAAAAATACAAAGAGGCATTTGAAAACTATAAGATTGGAAATAAGATTAAATCAGAAAAATTAAGATTTAAACCTTTTTTAGCCCAAGAAAATATTAAAGAAAATATTAAATATTTTAATAAAAATTGTTATGGGGATTTTTATAAAAATTTTAATACAGAATATATGATGAGGGGTAAAGATATTGTATTTATTGTCGGAAATCCAAGGTCTGGCACAACTCTTGTTGAATCTATTCTTGGAAGCTCCGACAAGGTAATATCTGCTGGCGAGCTTAACGCTTTGGTAAGAATGGCGCCCGTTTCATTTAAAAATATTACGCCAAAAAAAATTCATGAAATAGGAGATGAATATCTTAGAATTTTAAAAAACTACAATAAGGAGAATCTCTATCAATTCGCTATAGATAAAATGCCTGCTAACATTTATAATGTAGGTCTGATCAAGTTTTGTTTTCCTTCTGCAAAAATTATTTGTCTGGACAGAAGACCTCTAGATAATGCTTGGTCTATTTTTACTCAGCTTTATTTAGGAAATATACCTTATAGCTCAAATTTATTTAATCTTGGGATTGCGCTCTCTAATGTTGAGACTTTAAAAAAAGTATGGCTTTCTCAAAATGATAATAATAATTTTCTTCTGGTGAACTATGAGGACATGGTTGGCGACCCTCAGAAATACTCAAAAGAAATTTATAATTTTGTTGGATTAGATGAGGCTTATGATGAAGAAAAAAGAAAAAAGTTTTCTTCTAGAACTGCATCTAAAACCCAAATTAAAAAAGATATCTATACCTCTTCGATTAGCAGATCTAAGGATTATGATGTTTATTTAGATGAATTTGAAAAAAGCTTCAAAAATCAAAATGAATATTGGGATAAATACCTTAAAGATCAAAAAATCCTTTGAAATATAGATTTTCATCTTGTTGCATTTTTGCAACAAAGATCTTATTTTTTAATATTTTCCCTTAATTAGTGGAATTTTTCTATGAAAAACTTAATTTTCTAATTGTTAATGTTTATATATAAACAAAATGAAAGGACTTTAACATGAAAAAACTACTAACTTTCGTATCAGCAATTACAGCTGGTGCAATGGGATCAGCAGCTGCAGACGTATCTGTATCTGGTGGATCTAACTTCTACTACTCTTCTGCTTCAGGAGACGTAGCACATACTATCCAAGATGACGCAATGTCAGTAACTGGTGGATCTGTTGTATTCACAATGTCAACAGAAACTACTAACGGTATTACTGTTGGTGGTTCTGCTTCTATTACAGCCGACACTGATGATATTGCTGAGTATACTGCTAACGGAGCTGCTGCTGGTGGCGCTGCTACTGGTATGTCACAACTGACTTTCGGTATGGACGGTATGACTATTACTCTTGGTGATGTTAATAATGCTGGTTCAGGTACTGGTGAAGGTGGAGACGTAGCTACTTTTGCTTCTACTCACGCTGGTGCACATGCAACCGCATCTGCTTCTAGTGCAAATGATTCTGCAATGGACGGTGTTGCTGATGGTACTGGTATTAACGTATCAACATCTATAGGCGGTGCTTCTGTTGATCTTACTTATGTAACAAAAGTTGGTTCAGGTAGAAACTCACTATTAACAACATCAGCTACAACTGGTTACTCTTCTGGTTATGCTGTAAACGTTGGTTTTGATTTGGGTGGAGCTTCAGTTAATGTTGCTGCAGGTGGATCACAAGCTAAAGCAACTGATGTTAAAAATAACACAGCAACTGCTCTTGAAATTAACTATCCTGTAAGTGACGCTTTAAGCGTAACTGCTGGTGGTTCTTCAGGAACTATTGCAGCTGGTGATGAAGAT
>Ga0209383_1000117_pt1 | contig 55157 bp, 51 predicted proteins | sample CoawatmetaG02DNA_FD_187510 | JGI IMG/M metagenome (GOLD analysis project Ga0209383, IMG submission 187510) | Marine microbial communities from the West Antarctic Peninsula - Coastal water metaG029-DNA (SPAdes) (version 2) | ecosystem: Environmental > Aquatic > Marine > Coastal ...
CTAGTTCTTCCTATAGAGCCGTGGTAGACCACCACGTTGATAGGCTGGATGTGGAAGCGCAGTAATGCGTGTAGCTGACCAGTACTAATAGCTCAATTGGCTTGATTTATGCACTGAAAAAAATTTTTAAAAGATTAGAATTAATATAAAAAATTAAATAAAAGCAAAGTATGGTAAAAATTACAAATTATTTATTACCATACATATCATCATCAAATTTTTGACTTATAATTTTACATGAGTCACAGTTAAGAGATGCTCTTACGAACTTTTTTGATATGTAAACATTGGTAAAATGATGCCAAAATCTAGCATTGTATATATTTGGAGATCTTAATATTTTGCATTGAAAACCAATTACTAAATCTTCCCATGGTAGTTTATTATAAACAATATATAAGAAGCCCTCTTTTCTTGCTTTAATATGTAATTTTCTATTAGAATTTTTTTTATTATAAATTTTAATTAATTCATCCTTTTTTAAATTTTTAAAACTAATCGATGTTTTTGAAAAATTTATATAATAATTTTCACTGCTTATTTTAAAATTATCGTCCGTAAAGCTTATAAATAAATCAAGTTTTTCATTAAATTTTGAGCTTACAAAATAATCTTTAATATATTCCTCATCAATTTCATTATATTTTGATTTAAAAATATTAATTTTCTCCTCTACATTTTCTACATTATTTTCAACTATATCAATTTTTTCTTTAACTAATTTTTTTTTGGTAAACTTAAATTCATTGTATTTCTCAGTATTTAAAATTGAAATTTTATTATTTTTACAAAATTTTTCGTACTCATTAATCTTTATTTTTACATTAAGATCATAAATTTCTTTATCTCTTACAGCTTTTTCCATAAAAAAACTTGCATAAGGTAAAAAGTATTTTGTTTTAGTTGATAAAAGAGCTTTCTCTTTTATTCGTTTAGTGAAGTTTTTATTTGTATTTAATATTTTTTGCTTTTCATCTTTGTTAAAATTGTCAAACATCAGTGGATATCCAGATGCACCTGATGAAAAAGAAGTAGCATAAACATCTGCTTTTGGAAATCTTCCAAAATTAATATTGTTTGAATCTACATCAAATAACAATTTAAAATCATGAACAGAAAAATAAATTCCGCTGTCTTCTCTAAAATCTCCAGATTTGAGTAATATTAAGATCATGTCAGAATTATTTAGTTTATATTCTGTATTAAATTCCAGTCTAATAATATTCTTGAAACCAAGATCTTCGATTAAAACGCCCGTAGAGTCTGTTTGGAATTTAGGGACAACAATTGGAATTTCTTTATTAATCTTTGACAAAGTTTCAGCATGCAAATGATCTGGATGATTGTGGCTTATATATATAAAATCTAATTCATTAACTTCTTTTAACCAATTACCACGAGTTTTATTTTTCAACCACCATCCGTTTGCAAAGCTTGAACCAATTGCCCAGGGATCTGTAGCAAATGCAAAATTTTTATTTGAGATTTTTAAAAATGCATGATTAAAAAAAGAAATCTTTAAATCAGAATCATTAAATTCCTTTGATAAAGATATTTCTGGAATTATTTCTTCAATTGTGAATTTTATAGAATTATTCTTAATTTTAAAATCGATTTGTTTTTTTTTAATGCCATTTTTGTAAGTTAAATTTTTAATATCCAATTCCCAATTATGCATCGGGCAAATGATGCTTCCATTTCTAGATATTAGCTTTCCACCAGCGTGGTCACAATTTCTATCAAAAATATTAATTTTTTTTTTATCCTTATTTACAAAAAATTGATCAAATGTATTAATTCCCTCTTTTAACTCATTTAAGTTAATACTATAATTTATTTTATTTTTTGTATTTTTTGGAGTACCAATTTTTGTAAATAATTTCATTTTATAATAGTATATTAACACGAATTTTTTTTAAAAATATATTGTATTCAAAAATATTAACATGTTTTGTAGCGGCAGCGTGTACAGCAATATCAACATCCCTTGTGACTTCATAGCATCTTTTAATGTCTCTTAAGTCCCCAAAAAAATCTTATTATTTATTTTTTATCTGAATAGAAAATAAATTATAATTAATATTAATTTTGTGTTGATTTCTCCAGAAAGTTCATAGAGCCATTTTTATCATTATTTATTACACGTATTACTTTGCACTTGGATTTAACAGCGCTTAAAATAAATAAAGATCCAATAGAACTTGTTCCTCCAGTAACCAGAACTTTTTATTTTTTAAAAATCAAATTTTGTTTTGAATTTCTTTGATTAAGAATTTTTTCATTTTTACACGAGGGCTATATTTTATTTCAGATAATAGCTTAGGATTACTTATTTTGTGAGAAGAGTTAGCAGAAAGTTTATAATTTTTATTCTTATAGTTAAGTTTATTTTTGAATTTAGTTTCAATTATTTTAATTAATTCTTGTACACTAAAGTTTTCATATCCTAGATTATAAATATTGTGATTTAACTTTTTTCTTAAGATTTTATTCATTATGTTTGTGAAATCATCAACATGAATATAATTTCTGTATGATTTAATATTTGTAATATTTAATTTTTTTTTAGAAAGAAAACAATTAATTAAATATTTAGTAATCCCATTTTTCGCCGAGCTATAGACATTTGCCACTCTAAGTATCTTAAAATTTAGGGTAGATTTTAAGTAATGTAGCTCTGCTATTTTTTTAAATTTAGAGTAATTTAATGATGGAGCTAATTTTGATTTTTCATTGAATAATTTATTAGAAAATCCATATACCAATGTTGTTGAAATAAAGTAAACAATTGGCTTTATTTTTTTATTCTTTATCGCATTGATGATATTTTCATTACCTCTTACTATGGTATCAAACATATTTTTTTTAGTTGACATTTGTCCTGATAAATTAATTATAAAATCTATTTTTCTATTTAACAAAATTTTTACTTTATCAAAATCTCTTATATCAAATTGTTTTCTTCCGCTTACACATATTAATTTATATGTTTTTTTTAATCTTTTCTTAAGATGTGACCCTAAAAACCCAGATGATCCAATTAATAAAACAGTTTTCAATTTAATATGTTAATTTTTTTTGTGTATCAAAATTTCTTAAGTCTAGTTTCTTGATAATTTTAATAATTTTAAGGGCTGATTTTCCATCTCCATAAGGATTCTTAATATTCTCAATTTTTTTATAAAAATTTTGGCTCTTTACTTTTTTGATAGCTTTTTCTATTTCTTTTTTACTATAATTTACATTAAGAACATTTGTTGGTTTAAATCTTCCACTTTGTCTTGAGCCTATATTAATAACTGGGACTTTAAATGATGCAGCCTCATGTATACCTGAGCTTGAATTGCCTAGAAGAATCATTTTTCCACTTAATAAAGTTCGATACTCAGATAAAGTTAATGTTGGGACATAATTAAGATTTGTTTTTTTTATTTCTTGTAAAATTTTTTTTGAACCCGAGTCGTTATTAGGAAATACCACTAAGTGTTGCATCTTAGAATTTTTAATTACACTTAATGTTTTATTTATTTGAGACAAAGTGTCTTGCTCACTGGTCACTGGATGCTGAATTACCACTAAAAAATTTTCATCTAAATTAATTTTAAATTTTTTTTTTATTAACTCTTTATTGATTAATTTTTCAGACAACAAAGCATCAATAGATGGACATCCAACAGGAAATATATTTTTTGGGATTTCTCCAAGTTTAATTAACCTGTTCTTAGTTTCTTTATTTGCAGTAAAATGAAAATTTGAAAATTTAGATGTGGCATGTCTTATAGATTCGTCAATTGTACCAGATACTTCTCCACCTTGAATATGAGCCACAGGTATATTCATGTGGGCTCCCGCAACACTAATAGCAAAGTTTGCAGCAATATCAAAACCAGATAAAATTAAATCTGGTTTTGATTTTTTTAATAAATGAGAAATATTTAAAAAAACTTTTCCAATTGCTCTTACCATTTCAGCACCATCATTTTTTATAAAATATTCATTATCAAACATTTTAAATTTTGAAAAAATTTTAAATTTATCTTTATTGATTTCATTAATCGTGTATCCATATTTTTTAACCAAATGCAGCCCAGTTACTATAAGCTGGTAATCAAGTTTTTTATCTTTTTGTATAAGTTTTATAATAGGTTTAAATCTACTAAAATCGGCTCTTCTTTCAGTAATAATAAGTATTTTTTTCATTATTTGATTTGATTTTTTTTAATTAAAGTATTTTTTTTAATTGTTTTTTTTGCAGTTTTTCCTAACACTTTTTTATAATCTTTTGCTAAAAAATCTCCAATACCAGGTCTCTTAGGAAAACAATTTTTTTTAGTAATTTTACAACCTTTTTTTATTTCTTCAGTTGCAACAAGTGAAGCGAATGCAAATTTAAGAGTGGACTTTTCTCCTTTGACTGCTTTTTTCCCAAATCCTCTTGCTTCAAAAATCTCATTTGAGCCTCTAATTAATGTTTTAAGTTCATCTGGATCCATTGAAGCAGAAATGTCTGGTCCATTATCACTTTTATTACCCGTAAAGTGTTTTTCAACCACACAGGCGCCAAGCGCTATCGCACCAAGACATGGAAAAATTGTTTCTGAGTGATCAGATAATCCCACTAATGCGTCTGGAAATTCTTCTTTGAGAGTATTAATTGAGTCTAACCTTACCAAGTTTGAGGGTGTTGGATAGATATTTGTGCAGTGTAACAAGACATATGGAACTTTAAATTTTCTGATAATCTTTACAGAAGGTTTAATAGACTCAATTGTATTCATTCCAGTACTTAAAATTATTGGCTTTTTATGTTGAGCTATGTACTCAACTAAAGGATAATTATTGCATTCTCCAGACCCTATCTTAAATGCAGGGACATTAAATTTAATTAGTCTATCAACTGCTTTTCGAGAAAATGGAGTGCTGATAAATATTAAACCCTTTTTTTGAGTATATTTCATTAACTCAAATTCATCAGATTCCGATAAAGAACATTTTTCTATAATCTTATAAATATTATCTTTAGTATGTGAGGGAATTATTTTTTTAGCTTCTTCTGACATTTCGTCATCTGCAATATGGGTTTGATGCTTAATAATTTCTGCACCTGATTTGTATGCTTTATCAACTAAGTGCTTAGCTTTTTTGAGAGAACCATTATGATTAATTCCAATCTCAACTATTATTAGTGGTTTTTCATTATTACCAACTTTTCTACCTTTGATGGAAAATTTAGATATCATAATATTTATCTTTTATATTAAGTTAAGTTCTTTTCTATAATAATTTAAAACTTTTTTAAATGCTATTTCTTGCTTTTTCATCTCTGATAGATTTCTTTGATTAGTAGTAAATTGCATCAAGACTTTTTGGATTTTTTCTCCAATTTTAACCTCTCCCCATCCATATGAATTAGAAATTTTCATTGAACCAGAGTAAAGACCTTTTTCTTTAGCTCTTTTGAAAGCTGGCTCATTATTTACAGTTTGCCAAGCCGAGTAAATACCGTCACCACCAAAAAAAATAAATTTTTTTCTGAATGTTTGCCAACTTATTCCATATTTTTTTCCATTAAATTTACAAGGAAAAGTGTAATAACTATGAGTATATTTATTTGGAATAAATTGATTTATTAAAATATCACATTTACTTGATTTAATTATTTCTCTAAATTTTTTACCCATTAGAATTCTTTTCGATAAAAAAAATTCTTTTCTTTCTATTTGAGCCAAGCCTACTGCTGCTGCAACTTCTGGTAATCTATAATTATATGCCAAAGTGTTATGCCTTTTCCAATTAGGGTCCTGGAATTTATTTCTGTCAATTCTTACTTTTCCACTTGAGGCCGTAACATTTCTAAACCCAGCACAAGAAAACTCCCTCATTTTTTTTGCTAAAATTTTATTATTAGTTGTTACAATTCCACCATCTCCAGTGGTAATATGTTTCGAATTTTCAAAGCTCCAGCTCCCAACATTTCCAATTGTTCCAGCAATTCTTTTTTTTTCATCTTTAGCAAAAACACACTGTGCGCAATCTTCTAAAACAAATAACTTATTTTTTTTAGCTATTTTCATTATTTCTGTCATGTCACACATTAAACCATAAAGGTGAACCACCATTATAGCTTTCGTTTTTTTTGTTATTTTTCTTTGAATATCTTCTGGATCGATTAAAAAAGTATCTTTTTTTATATCCGCATAAACGGGCACAGCGCCACATTGCCAGACAGCATATCCACACATTGCAACCGTTAACCCAGGTATTATTACTTCATCACCATGTCCTACACCAAAAGCGTTTAAAGCCATGTGCAGAGTCGAAGTTCCAGAGTTTGCAGTAACTGCATAACGCTGATTATGTATTTTTGCAAATTTTATCTCCAATCTTTCATTCATAGTTCCTGATGAGTTTGCTTTGAAGTCAGAAGACAAAACCTCTCTTATATAACTCAATTCTTTACCTTTAAATTTCCAACCTTTATAATTTTTCATAAATCTTCTTTTGATTATTCAAATAATGATTTTGTCTATAATAATTGATTTTACTTATATCTTTAAAACGTTTTAAATAATTTATTACCTTAGCTGTTTTAACAGTAAAGGGAAATTTAGAAAATATTTTTTTAAAAAAAATCAGATCTTCCAAATAATCAAGAGTAAGTCTTATTTTTTTATCTTTTTTTAATTTTAAAGAATGAAATTTAAAACTTTTAGTTAAAAAAGGTTCTAGAATTTCTATATTTTTACTCTTATTTTTATCATAAATTTTTCTTAAAACCTCAGATCTAAATACATAAGTAAACAATCCTGTTATAGAATTTTTACTAGATTTAATATAATCATATTTTTTTTTTGTGATTATATTAACTGCTTTTTTATATTCCATATAATCAAACAGTAAATCATCTGCATCAACTATTACAGCTATAGACACATTAAAATTCGAGATACAATCATTCCACCTTTTTAGAACATTTTTTTTTGACCCTCTAAAATAGAAAACTTTATTTTTTGTTGCAATATTGCATAAAATACGATCAGCTTTATCTTTCGTAGTCGCAAGTATAATTGGATAGCCTATTTTTTTTGCTCTTTTTATAATAATTTCTATTACTTTTTTTTTATTAATAAGTTTTAAGCATTTTTTTGGTAATCTTTTCGAACCTGTTCTAACCGTAATTATAGTAAATATATTTTCTTTTTTAATGAGGTTTATATTCGTCATACAATCAATTTATAAAATATTTTTAATATAACTTTAATTTAAAGTTTTATTGATTACCAAGATAACCAGCCACCATCAACAAAAACTTCCTGAGCGTTTGTATGAGTATTATTTATATCTAATAAAAAACTTATTACAGGATATAACTCGTCTAACTTCATCATTCTCCCCTGGGGATTATTTTTTGTGTAGTTTTTTTCAAAAAAAGAATTAAGTCCTTTGCTTTTAATACCACCCAAAACAATACTATTAAATAAATAGTTTTTTCCATATTTTGTTCCAAAATATTTCATCATCATATTTGTTGCAGATTTTGAGACAGAATATCCCAATTCCTTTGTAAAGTTTTTATAGATAAAATGTTTAGGAGCTTTAATACTATAAATTGTAGATAGGTTCATAATCCTCCCTTCTTTTTGGTACTTTATGTAATTTTTAATTACGTTTAAATTTAAAAAAAAATTGATATCAAAGTAATTCTGAATTGAATCTTTATTAAAATTATCATCTTTGTTTTTTTTATTTAGTGGTGTTGAATTTAAGCCATGACAAAAAATAACTGCATAAATTTTATTTTTTTTAAATATTTGTTTTAAATAATTGTCATTATTTAAATCATCACCTTTAGTGATATCTGAACCAATAACTGTATAAATTTTTTCAAGTTCTTTTGTTAAAAATGACCCAATAAACCCATCTGAACCTGTAAGAAATATTTTTTTTTTAGTTTTCATCTTAGAAGACGATTATTACAGTTTTATGTTCAATTAAAGTCAAAAATTAAAAGATTATAGAAGATCTACTCTAAGATAATATGTATATTAAGAGTTCAATATTTACAATTTAGTAAATTCAAAAATAACTTGATAAAAAATTTACTTTTATAATTATTTAACATTATTAGAAGACAACAAATTAATCATAGGAAATTCAAGTTCTGCAATAATGGAAGTGCCCTATTTCTACTTTCCCTCAATTAATGTGGGCGATAGACAAAGTAATTGATATGGGCTTGATTTAATCATGAGCACCTCTTTTTTAAAAAAAACATTATTAACTCAATTAAAAAAGTAAAAAAAATGCAAACTCAAATTCAAACCAATTTTTGGAATTGTTGATTCTGCTAAAAAAATTACTAATGCTCTGTTGTCTAAAAAGTTTAATAAAATTATAATGAAAAAAAAATACAATAGACTAAAGTAAACATAAGAAAAAAATAAACAGACAGTACTTTTTAATAAATTATCAAATTATATGAAACAGAGGCAGACATGTGATGTTCATTATTGTAGATCTTTTACATCTTTATTAATATCTTTAGGATTTATATTTAAATGCAAGATAAAGAAAATAAATATTTTAATTATATCATCACAATCTTTAGATAATAATCATTTTAATAAGAGAATTTTTTTTGCAATAAAACCTTTCTTAAAAAGATATTTTAACCAAATTATGATTATAAATTATGAGAGAAATCTTAAAGATAATAATTTTTCTTTAATTAATTCTTCAAGAAGTGAGTCTATAAGAAATAATTTAAAAAAAATAAAAATTAATTTTAATAAATTTTATGTTGAAAATGTATTTAGTGGAGGAGATGATTTTGAGTCGATTTTAATTAAAAAACTAGGATATATACCAAATTTTTATTTTACTGAGCACGGTGATGGAAACCTTGCAAGTGCAATTTTAGATGAAACGAATTTTTTTTCTATTAAAAAATATTTATTTAAAGTTTTTTTAATATCCTCTCTACAAAAAATTTTTTTTATGATAAATCTTAATTTTTTTTACCCAGTAAAATATAATGCTTATCTCGGAGTGTTACAAAAAAATATATCAGGTAAAATTATTTTTAATGATGCATTTTCGTTAGATAGAATTGATGTTGACTTATACAATGTAATTAAAGAATTATCAAAATTTATTGAACAAGAAAAAATCGTTGAACACAATTTAAACCAAAAATATATATTATTCAATTATTCAAAATTTTGTTTATCTAATAATGAAGATTCTAACGTTAAGTTATTTAAAAAAATAAAATCAGTCATAAAAAAAAATCATATAGTAATTTTTAAAGGACATCCCTCCTACAAATCGACTAAAACTAAAAAGTTTATTAAAAATTTAATAATTTTTTTAGAAAAAAATAATATTAAGACGTTAGTCTTAAAAAAAAATAGTTTACTTCATAATTTACCATCACAAATACTGGTTAAATTAATAAATATTAAGATTGTAATATCTGATATATCGACATCTGTTTTTCATATTTCAGATATTTATAAAGATGTAATTTGTTTTCTTCCTTTAAATTTTTCATTAAACAATTGTTCTGATAATGCATCGCTTAACTTATTTAAGAAGAATAAAAAATATTATAAGAAGATATCAAAGGGTATTAAAATTATTGATTAATATTTTTTGGAAGTTTTATAAATCAAGTTTGAGTAACGTTCAAACTGATACAACTCTTCACTAAATTCATATAATTTAGTGTCAGAAAATCTACATTTTTTTAATTATATTGATTAAGTTACCCCTACCAGACATATACTTTTTTTGAGAATTGTGATATTAAAAATAAATTTCTTTAATTTATAAAAATAGAATTAACCACTTTTATAAAACTCATGAAAAAAAATTCATTTAAAAACTACTTTAACAGAAGTGCCCAAATAATAAATAGCCTTGTCGATGAAGAAAAAAAAATTAAATATATACTAAAAAATATTAAACTATGTATTGGTAGAAAAAAAAAAATCATAGTTGCTGGAAATGGTGGTTCAAGTTCAGATGCTGATCATTTTGTTGGAGAGCTTATTTGTACATATAAAAGTAGATCAAGAAAATCTATACCGGCAATCTCTCTATCGTCTAACTCAGCGATTATTACAGCTTGGTCAAACGATTTTAGTTTTTCAACCGTATACGAGAGACAAATTTCCTCAATAGGCAGTAAAGGTGATTTACTTGTTTTATTGTCAACAAGTGGGGGTAATAAGAAAAATAATCAGTCAATTAATCTAATTAATGCAGCAATAAAGGCAAAAAAAATGGGTATTAAAGTTATATCATTGATAGGAAACAATGGGGGAGAGTTAAAAAAAGTTTCGGATATATCACTTATAGTAAAATCGAATTTGACATCTCATATTCAGGAAGCACATATAACCATTTTACACTATCTATGTGAAGAACTGGATTGAAAATTGAATATTATTAAAAAATCAATTTTAGTGATTAATATTCTTTATTTATAAATCAATATAGATATGCAGAGCCATATATAAAAATATGAAAGTAATTTATAAAAAAAAATTTCTGTGGGCCCTATTTTTAAAAGTAATTTTATCTTTTTTATTTTCATCCGAATATAGTAGAGAACTCTTTTTTCCATTTATTAATTCAATATCATTTGAAAATTGGAATCCTTGGCAGAGTTATTATGAAAAAGGAATGATCGACTCATTTCCTTATCACGGGCTAATGCTTTTTTTATTAACACCTTTTGTTTTTTTAGGTGAGATTTTTGGGGCTGGTGAATTTTTCATGAAAATACCGCTTTGTATTGCGGATGTATGTATTTTAATTATCTTGATTAAGCTGTTACCCAATAATGAAAATAAAATATTTTTTTATTATTTTTTTAATCCAATTATAATTTATGCAACATATATTCACTCTCAGCTTGATATTATTCCTACAGCACTTCTTTTTGGTAGTATTTATTTTTTAACTATCAAAAAGCTGAGTTTATCCTCAGTTTTTTTTGGACTAGCTCTTGCAACTAAGACACATATATTAATTGCTTTACCATTATTATTTTTTTACCTAAATAAAAAGACTCCTTTATTTGAGATAGTCAAATATTTTACATTATCTTTACTTATAACCTTATTTTTTGACTCTCCATTCATTTTCAGTGAAGGCTTCTTTTATACGGTCATAGCTAATTCTAAACAATCCCTTCTATTTGATAGCTTTTACAGCATTGGTTCATTAAATTTATTATTTCCAATTGCAATTATTATTCTCGTTTATCTCCACTTATTTAGCCAAAATAAAGTGAACGATGATCTTATGTTTTTCTACTTCGGTATTCTTTTTATATCATTAATATTTTTTATATACCCAGCACCTGCCTGGTATATTTGGATGATACCATTTATATCTATTTACTTTATTAAAAATCAAAATCAAAATAAGGCACTTTTTCTATATAGTTTATTTTCGCTTAGCTATATTGTTTTTTTTATTTTTTTTTACCAAAGCGAATACAAAGATATTTATTTTTTAGGTCAAGAAATAGATCTCAAATTGAGAAATGAAAATTTAAGAAATATATCTTATACAGTTTTGAAAGTATCTTTAGTAACCATAATGTATAGTTTCTATTTTTATGGAATTAATAGTAACTCAATCTATAAAAAACAAAAAAATTTATGTTTTGGTATTAGTGGTGATAGTGGAGCTGGAAAATCTAGATTATTATTAGGTTTGAAGAATGTTTTAGGCCAGAAGCTTCTTACTATCGAAGGTGATGGAGATCATAAATGGGAAAGAGGAAGTTCAAAATGGAAAGAATTTACTCACCTTGATCCAAAAGCCAATAATATACACAAACAAGCGGATGCCATTAATCTATTAAAAAAAAATCAAACAATATTTAGAAGCAATTATGATCACGTGACAGGGAAATTCACAAAGCCAGAACTAGTTGAGCCGAAAGAATTTTTAGCTATAGCGGGTCTTCATACATTTTATTTACCTAAACTTAGAAAAATAATGGATTTTAAAATTTATTTAGAAACAGACGAGATTTTAAGAACTCATTGGAAAATTTTAAGAGATACATCAAAGAGAGGATACACAAATGAAAAAATAATAGAACAACTAAAAAACAGAGATAATGACTCAAAAAAATATATCTATCCACAAAAAAATTTCGCAGATTTAGTTATTAACTTTTTTCCAATTGAGTCTTTCAGTCCTGGAAAAAAAGATGCAAATATTAATATTGGTTTAAAGATTGATATTAATGCAAGTATTTACTTGGAAAATCTTGTTGAATCTTTAAAATCTGATTCAATGTCATGGGATTATAATGATGATTTAAATTTTCAATATATCATTTTAAAGGAGCCACCATTAAATGATTTTAAGACCTTGGCATTCAATACTATAGAAAATTTAAGTGAAATTGCAGATGTTAATGCAAAATGGGCCAAAGGCTATGATGGTTTTATTTATTATCTATGTCTAAAAATAATTAGTGAAAAGCTTAAAGAGGATTAATTTCATGAAATACAAGGCAATATTATTAGATATTGATGATACATTGTATAGTTATGATAGAGCTCATTTTTTTGCAACAAAAAGTATAATAAACTTTTTTAAAAAGAAATTTAAAATTGAAAAATTTTTTTTTACTTCAACTTACGAGGAGGCGAGAAAAAAAGTTCATTTAGAATTAGGTAATACTGCAGCTTCTCACAATAGACTTCTTTATTTTCAAAAAATGTGTGAATATTTAGATATTAATCCTCTTAAGTATGGTTTAAAAATACATGAGTTATATTGGGATAATTATTTAAAAAATTTAAAACCTTTTGACGGAGTTTACGATTTATTGGAAAAGTATAGAAATAAGATATGTTTTATTACTGACTTTACAGCACATATTCAATATCAAAAAATTGAAAAATTAAAACTGAATAACTATTGTAATAAAATTGTTACAAGTGAAGAGGCAGGAAAAGAAAAACCACATCCATTTATATTTATGTTAGCACTTAAAAAACTTAATTTAAATAATCATGAAGTATGCATGATAGGAGACAATTATGAAAAAGATATTTTAGGCGCCAAAGATTTGGGCATAGACACGATATGGTTTAATCATAAAAAAAAAATATGCACTTATAAGAAACCATTTATAAAAGAAGTAAAAAAGTTTAAACAAATACTGGAGTTGGTTTGATTGAGTTAAAAAATTTAATTCAAATGTCAAAATATGCAGGAGAGAGATTTGATTTAGTTCAAGCTGGAGGTGGAAATAGTTCAGCTAAACTAAAAAATAATCAAATGCTCATCAAAGCATCCGGTTATTTATTGAGCGATATATCAATAAATGTTGGTTATTCAAAAGTTTATACAAATAAGATATCAAATATTATTAACAATGACGCTATTAAAAATGAATTTAGTAAAAGAAAAAAAGAGATACTTGCTAAAAAATTAGTAGAGGAAGCAACAATTAATAAAATTAATAGACCATCTATAGAAACTCTTCTTCACTCCACATTGTATAAATATACACTACATACCCATCCAATAGTAGTAAATATTATTGTAATTAAAAAAGAATGGAAGGAAATACTTTTATCAATTTTTAAAAATAAAGATATGGCCTTAGTACCATATAAAACTCCAGGAATAGATTTAGCTTTAGAGCTTAATAAAGTAATAAGTAATTTTAAGGTAATTCCAAAAATTATATTTCTTCAAAATCATGGGCTAATTATTACCTCAAATAACATCAATGATATTCAAAAAATTACAGAGATAGTTTTAGAAAAGATAGAAAAATATTTAAAAATAGACATGAAAAAGTACAAACTAACAAATAAAATTTCAAAGATGATAAATTCTTTTCAAAAAAAACAAAATATTTCATATTTAAGTGAAGACAGATATCTTAATGAACAACTAAGAAAAAATAAAAAACTATTTTTACAGAAACCATTTTGTCCTGATAGTTTGGTATTTTGTGGAGTAAGTGCTGTAGTTTTAAAAAATCTTACAGATTTTGGTAGTTTGCGAAAATACATAAAAAAATACTCTCAATTACCAAAAGTCATTATATACAACAAACACCTTTTTTTTATTGCTATGAATATTAAAAAAGCAAAAGATGCTGAGGAAGTAATGAAATTTCATATTATGGTTCTGTTGCAATCAATGGGTGAAAATATCAATTTCTTAAAATTAGATGAGTTATCGTACCTAAGTAATTGGGAAGCCGAAAAGTTTAGGCAAAAAATTTAAATTTAAAAAGTGAAAAAAATATTATTTATTATATTTGTAGTCTTCACATATTTAAACTATCGTTATTTAGAACTTGGTTTTCTTCGAAATTATAGCCCAGATGGATATGCTTTTCATGGCTCTCTATTAAATATGTTTGAGGGCGTTATGTCATTAGACATAAAAAAGCTTTTTACATTTAATTTTTATAGTTATGGATTTGGTTTTTTTGCACTTAATTTATTTGCAACATTCCCTTTTATAGCGATGGAAAATTGGGAGATGACAATTTATATACCAAGAATAATTGCTTCTATTTTTGCAATCAGTTCCATTTATCTAATCTTTAAAATTGCCAGAGATTATCTTGATAATACTTCTTCTATATTATTAAGTTTAATAGCCATATCCATGCCAGGATTCTGGATAAATGCTTTTTTCTTCCGTCCAAATTGGATGATGACTTTTTTTATAATTCTAACAATTTATTATCTATCAAAAGATGCGTGGAAAAATAAAAACAATTTTTGGTGGGGAAGTATTTCATTTGGCTTGGCCATTGCAACAAAGATACAAGCTATTACATTTATACCTTTAATATTCTTATACGTTTTTTATGATAATTTACAAAATAAGACTAATTTTAATTTTTTTCTAAAATTAAAATTATTTATTAAAACATTATTATTAAGTTTCTCAGTATTTATTCTTACTAATCCATACATTATTCATCCAGTTGGGTTTAAAGCTTTTGCCAATAGTTTTTTAGATAATTTACAGGCAAATATAACAAATCATGATTCTGTTATCAGTTATTCAATCATAGAAAAAATTAATAATGCTATAAACCCTTTTTATTTTGATAAATATATTTTTATTATTTTTATTTTGATATCTCTTTTTTTATCACTTAAAATTCTAAAAAAAAATGATAGTAAAAATATCTTCTATATTGTTGCTTTTTATTTTTTTATAAATATTTGCTACATGTTAATATTTGTCAACAAAGATTGGCAACAATATTATTTACCATTACTTATTATAACTCCTTTACTTTTAATCCCTTTAATTAAAAAATATGAAAAAATAAAATTTTATATTTTAATTGGATTATTAATGATTCAAGTAATTACCTATTTACCAATGTATAAAATTATTTTTTTAAAAGACTATGGCGTGCCTAAAAATGTAATTGGTAAGAATATAACAAAAAAAGAACTAATGAAGGATATAAGCAATTCTTTAATAAATGATTTAAAAAATCACATAACTAAAGATACTAATATATTAATGGGAAATGGAATAGCTTTTGATTTTTTATCATTAGGTCTATCCTATCACAATATTAAAATTATCAATGGACCATTACAAAAATCCATGTTTGATTTAGACGCTTATCTAAAAAGTAGTAAATTGAAGAATTTAAAAAATTTTAAAGAAACTGAATTCATTATATTGTCAAAAGCATCAATTTATTTTAAAGAAGAAAAGTTAAAACAAGTAGTCAATAAAGATGGATATAGAAATGCTAGAAAAATCGTTGAAGATTTTATTAATGCGGGGGACTTAGGATATGAAATTTTTAAAAAAAATAATTATTTTTATATTTTTAGAAAAAAATAAATGCATATAATCATCCCAATGTCAGGAGTTGGACAAAGATTTATAGATGCTGGCTATAAAGTACCAAAACCACTAATAATTGTTGATGGAAAACCTATTATAGAGCATGTTTGCAACCTTTTTTCTAATGAAGATAAGTTTACATTTATATGTAATGATCGACATTTAGCGGATACAAATATTAGAAAAATTTTAAAAAGTATTAAACCAAATTCAAATATAGTAGAAATCGAAAGCCACAAAAAAGGTCCTGTTTATGCGGTTTCTTTAGCAAAACACCTGATAGAGGACGAGGAGGAAGTGATCGTTAATTACTGTGACTTTGGAGCATATTGGGATTATGAAGATTTTTTAAAACATACAAGAGCCAGAAATGCTGATGGAGCGATACCTTCCTATAAAGGTTTTCATCCACATATGCTTGGAAATAACAATTATGCCTTTATACAAGATAAAAATCAATGGATGATACAAATCAAAGAGAAAGAGCCTTTTACCAACAATCGTATGGAGGAGTATGCATCGAATGGAACATATTATTTTAAAAAAGGCTCGTATATAAAAAAATACTTCCAAGATCTTATTGATAAAGAAATTAATATTCAAGGTGAGTATTATGTGTCACTAGTTTACAATCTTCTAGTAGCGGAGGGATTAAAAGTATCAATTTATAACATACAACATATGCTCCAATGGGGAACTCCACAAGATTTAGAAGATTACAATTACTGGTCAAATTATTTTAAGAATTCTATTTCTCAAAGAAAAAAACTATTACCAATGAATAAAAGTATAACGTTAATCCCATTAGCTGGTAAAGGATCAAGATTTTCAAAATTAGGATATAAGGATCCCAAACCTTTGATTGAAGTAAGTGGAAAACCAATGGTAGTTCAAGCAGCTAAGTCATTGCCAAATAGTAAAGACTATATTTTTGTAACACTTAAAGAGCATCTTGAAAAATATTCACTTAAAAAAGTTTTAACTGATAATTTCAAAAATGCAAAAATTGTTGCAATAGAAAATATAACAAAAGGTCAAGCAATAACTTGCTCTGCTGGTTTATTGGGCGTTGATACTAATTCATCGCTTCTTGTAGCAGCCTCAGATAATGGAATAATAATTGATGAGAATAAATATAGTAAGCTCATTGAAGATGAAAATGTTGATGCAATAATTTTTACATTTCGACATCACACTAGTAGTAAAAATAATCCTCAAATGTATGGATGGGTAAAAACAGATCTCAAAGATAACGCAATAGAAGTTTCGGTTAAAATTCCTATTTCAACAAATCCATATGAAGATCATGCTATTGTTGGAACTTTTTGGTTCAAAAAAGCTGAATACTACAACATGGGATTGCAAAATTTACTTAAAAAAAAGATAACCATAAATAATGAATATTATGTTGATAGCCTTATGGGAGAATTAATAAAAATAGGTCTGAGAGTAAAAGTATTTGAAGTAAATAATTATATTTGTTGGGGAACTCCTGACGACTACAAAACATTTAATTATTGGCAAAGTTTTTTTCATAAAGTACAGTGGCACCCATATAGTTTACATAATGACATTACGATAAATAAAAAAAAACTAGATATACTTGATAAAAAATATAAAAAATTTGAACAAGAAAGTAATTAAATAAAATAAATGAAACTATCAATTATTGTGCCATGCTATAATGAATCAAGAAATATTCCTTTAATTTTAGAAAAATTTAAAAAAGTGATAAAAAGGGAGGATGTAGAGGTTTTGTTAGTTAATAATGGCTCTACAGATGATTCGAAAATAACATTTGAAAAATTATTACCAAAGTATCCTTTTGCAAGAATTATAAATATAGACAAAAATGAGGGTTATGGCTATGGAATCACATGTGGTCTAAGTAATTCAAAAAGTGAGTTTATAGGCTACACGCATGCCGATATGCAAACCGATCCAGCAGATACTATAAAAGCATTTGAAATTATTGAAAATCAATCTAATCCAAAAGTATGCTACGTTAAAGGAGTTAGAAAAAATAGACCTTTTTTTGATCAGTTTTTTTCGATAGGCATGAGTTTATTTGAGACAATTTATTTAAACACTAAGCTTTGGGATATAAATGCACAGCCAAATATTTTTCACAGAAATTTTTTTCAAAGTATCAAAGATAGTTGTCCGAAGGATTTTTCACTTGATTTATGCTTTCTTTATATAGCTAAAAAGAAAAAATTAAATGTTATTCGTTTTGATGTTATTTTTCCAAAACGCTTACACGGGAAGTCAAGCTGGAATAATAGTCTTGGTGAAAAATGGAAATTTATTAAGCGAACGTTAAAGTTTAGTGTAAAATTAAAAAAAAAGAATTTTGATGGAATATATAGCTCATAGAGTCAATACATTAAAAGAATTAAAAAAAATTCCTAAAGAGTATGGAGTTGAACTTGATGTAAGAGACTATGGTGAAAGACTTATTTTACAACATGATCCTTTTAAAGACGGAGATGATTTTGAGGAATTTTTAAAACAATACAATCATGAAACTATGATATTAAATATCAAAAGTGAGGGAATAGAATTAAGAGTGTTAGAGCTTATAAAAAAATATAATATAAATAAGTATTTTTTTCTAGATAGCTCTTTTCCAATGATAAACTCACTAAGCCTAAATGGTGAAAAGAATATTGCCTTAAGGTTTTCTGAACTTGAGGGGCTTGATACAATTTGTTCAATGTCTAAAAAAGTGCATTGGGTATGGGTAGACTGTTTTTCAAAATTACCAATTACTAAGGACAGTTATAAGCTTTTAAAAGATAAAAAATTTAAGATATGCCTGGTATCACCCGAACTTCAGAATCAAGAACATAAATTAGAAACATATAAGAAGTACTTACAAGAAGAAGGTATTTTTTTTGATGCAATTTGTACTAAATTATATAATATAGAAAGATGGATGTGCTGATTAAAAATAGTTTAAGTATTAAAAATAATATCAATTCTATTCAAAAAACTTATCACATATTAATATTTTCATGAAAAAAGCTTTAATAACAGGTATTACAGGTCAAGATGGATCTTATTTAGCAGAATTTTTATTAAATAAGGGTTATGAGGTTCATGGTATTAAAAGAAGAACGTCTTTAATCAACACAGATAGAATTGATCATTTATATCAAGATCCTAGTGAAATAAATCGAAGGTTTATTTTACATCATGGAGATTTAACAGATGCAACTTCTTTAATAAGAATTATCCAAGAAATTCAACCTGATGAAATTTATAATTTAGCTGCACAAAGCCATGTTGCTGTATCATTTGAGGAACCAGAATACACTGCTAACTCTGATGCATTAGGTGCTCTTAGAATTTTAGAGGCTATAAGAATTTTAAAATTAGAAAAAAAAACTAAGTTTTATCAAGCCTCAACTTCTGAATTGTATGGATTTACAAAGGAGAGCCCGCAAAATGAAAAAACTCCTTTTTACCCAAGAAGCCCTTATGGTGTTGCAAAACTTTATGCTTACTGGATAACTGTAAATTATAGAGAAGCTTACGGTATATATGCTTGTAATGGTATTTTATTTAATCATGAAAGCCCTGTTCGAGGAGAAACTTTTGTAACAAGAAAAATCACAAGAGCTTTAGCGCGTATAAAGCTAGGAGTTCAAAAGGATTTATATCTTGGAAATCTTAATGCATTAAGAGACTGGGGGCATGCAAAAGACTTTGTAGAAGCACAGTGGCTAATGTTACAACAAAAAAATCCAGATGACTTTGTTATTGCAACTGGTAAACAATATTCTGTTCGAGACTTTATTGATGAAGCTTCAAAAAATCTAGATATCAAAATCAATTGGAAGGGGAAAGATTTAAATGAAGTTGGTTCTTTTAATGGAAGGGACATTATAAAAGTTGATTCAAGATATTTTAGGCCTACAGAAGTTGAAACTTTACTAGGCGACGCTAGTAAAGCAAAAGAAAAATTAAACTGGGTCCCAAAAATATCCTTCGAACAATTAGTAAAAGAAATGATCCATAGCGATTTAAAGTTAGCAAAAAGTGATCAACTTATTAATAATTAAAATAAATCACAAAACATTAAAACTAAAGATAATGGATATTTAAAATTAAAATGTTGATAAATATCACTTTAATCAATCTCATAGCGTTCTTTGTAATTTTCTTTTAAAGACTCGTCTTGTTGTTCTTTGATCAACAGACAATTACCCACCACTAAGATGTCTAATCCTGTACCCATAAAGCATTTAAATGCATCTGTTGGTGTACATATAATAGGTTCACCACGCACATTGAATGAAGTATTTACTACAAGAGGGCAACCAGTTTTTTCTTTAAATTTTGATATCACTGCGTGATAACGAGGATTACTATCCCTATGTACTGTTTGAATACGTGCAGAATAATCAACATGAGTAATTGCTGGTACAGATGAGCGTGATACATTTAATTTTTCTATACCAAATAACATCTCTTCTTCTTGGGTCATTATACGACGTTTATCTTTTTTAACATTTGCTACAAATAACATGTATGGACTATCGGTCTTATGCTCAAACCATTCTCTCACATCTTCACGTAATACACTTGGGGCAAATGGACGGAAGCTTTCACGATATTTAACTTTTAGGTTAAGTTGTTTTTGCATTTTAGGAGATCGAGGATCAGCGATGATACTTCTACCACCAAGTGCTCTTGGACCAAATTCCATACGACCTTGCATCCAACCAATTGCTTTTTCATCTACTAGAGCTGTTGCAACTGTTTCTATTAAGTTTTCTTCAGAAAGCTTCTTGTAAATAGCACCACACGCTTTAAGTTCAGATTCAATTTCAATATCACTGAATTCAGGACCAAGGTAAGAGCCTTTCATAGAATCTCTTTGTGAGGATGTATTTCGTTCATTATTATGATGCAAGTACCAAACAGAAAGAGCAGCACCAAGTGCGCCACCCGCATCACCAGCTGCAGGCTGTACCCAAACATTATCAAAAATTTTTTCACGCAAGAGAACTCCGTTTGCAACACAATTGAGAGCCACTCCACCAGCTAAACATAAGTTTCGCTCACCTGTTTTTTTGGATATATCCTTAGCAATTTGTACAACAATTTCTTCAGTAACTTTCTGAATAGATGCGGCTAAGTCCATTTCACGTTGGGTTAATTTAGAATCTGGTTTGCGAGGTAGACCACCAAACAATGAATGAAACTTTTTATTTGTCATTGTTAAGCCAGTTGCATAATTGAAATAACTCATATCTAATTGAAAGCTACCATCCTCAGCAATAGTGATAAGTTTTTCTTTTATTAAATGAGTGAAACGTGGTTCACCATAAGGTGCCAAACCCATAACTTTGTATTCTCCTGAGTTAACTTTAAACCCAGTATAATAAGTAAACGCAGAGTAAAGAAGACCAAGGGAATGAGGAAAATGAATTTCCTTCACCACTTTTAAATCTTTACCGTTGCCAATAGCAACGGATGTGGTTGTCCATTCTCCAACACCGTCCAATGTCAATATTGCTGCACTTTTAAAGGGTGAAGGATAAAATGCACTTGCTGCATGAGATAAGTGATGTTCAGAGAACAGTAAACGTTCTCGCCAATTGACTTTTTTTCCAAGCCTGGACTCTAGTTCTTTAACTATTGCAGATTTTTGAAATAATTTATCTTTAATCCAAATTGGCATAGCCTTTGCAAAACTAAGGAACCCCTTGGGTGAATATGCTAGGTATGTTTCCAATAACCGCTCAAATTTCATGAAAGGCTTTTCATAAAAGACTATATTGTCAATTTCTTCAGCATTAATTTTAGCATATTTTAAACAAAATTGAATCGCGTGATGTGGAAAGCTAGCATCATGTTTTTTACGTGTAAAACGCTCTTCTTGAGCTGCTGCAATAATTTCACCATCTTTAATTAAACATGCAGCACTGTCATGGTAGAAAGCAGAAATTCCTAGAATAAACATAAATTAGTTATTAAAATAGCGTATAAATAAATGGCGCAACTACAGAACCTTGCGCAAGAATTAAAAGACCACCAACTAAGAGCATCACTATAATGATGGGTGCTAGCCAAAGTTTTTTTCGTACTCGAAGAAATTCCCAAAGCTCTTTTATAAATTCCATAATAGATATCCTTTAAAATTGCTGTTTAAAATTAGTTTGAGGTAATTTTATTGACCGAAGTTTCCAGTTACTATTAGTTTTTATTATCTTCAAGCGAAGTTCGTCTCGTCCCATAATTCTCATTATGACCCCATAAGGAGTTAATAACCCAAAAAATATAATTCCCAATACGATAGGGCTGATTATCATTCCAAGTAAAAGTCCAAATTGCATCCAAAGTTTATTTAATGGGAGTAGCAACTTTGCCTTTATAAGTGTGGTGATAAAAAAAAATAATGCAATAACGACCATCACATATCCCACTGTCTTACTTGATGTGTACAAAAAGTAGATTGCGGTAATTAAAAAAATAGCACTAAAGAAATAACCAAATTTCTTATTAGATGGTAGTTTGATTTCAGAGGATTTTAATTTTTTAATCATTATAAAGAGATGTTATTTTTAAAAATTGGCTATACTTGAACAATAAAGAATATTTTTAAAAATACATCAAATTTATTCAAAATTATGAAAATTATATTTACATTTTACTTTACTTATTTAATAATAGTTTAATAATGCAATTAATATTAAGAACTATTACAAATATAATTCTAAAATTGATAAAAAGCCCGTCAGCTATCCTTGCTATCTTATCTATAGTAATTCTTTACTTTGGTTTGACATATAGAAATTTTGCAATTTGTGGTTTTGGCGCAACAACTTTTTTATTGTTCATGGCTTTTGCATTAAAAAAATTTAAAATATTATTAATACCTTTTATTACTATAGGATTTTTTATTTCATTTGTTGAATTAGCATTGAATATGCTATGGCCCTTGATAATACCCGAGAGTGCTAAAAGTACAACTTTCAGTGAGGAGACTAATTTCAAGTTTGAAAGAGTAGATAGTTTTGGTTATCTTCCATCTGAGGGAGTATTTAAAGAAACAAAACTCGCTCCAGATGGTAAAATTATATATGATGCAACATATACTATTGGCAAAGATGGTTATCGTTTAGACGTACCTCATAATGACCATCAAATTTATATTTATGGGGGCTCACTACTTTTTGGAAATGGATTAAATGACAATGAAACTCTAAGTTATTTTTTGTCTAAAAATCATGCTTTTAAATCTAAAAATTTGGGTATTGGTGGCTATGGAATGCACCAGGCATTATTTAATATTCAAAAAGGCAAAACTGCAAATAATGGAATAAATATTTTATACACTACACCAGGACATGCGCATAGAAGCAGTTGCAAACCTATTTATAGCTCTGGAACACCTCGTTATATACTTGATAAAAAACAATTGATATTAGATGGTGTTTGTAAAGATAAGACCAAACTGAATAATATTTTACAATCAATATATATATTTAAACTTTTTGAGAGGGTTTTTGGAACAGCTAAATATTTATCAGATCAAGGTATTGAAGTTTATTTAGCAATAATTGAGGAATTTTATAGATTAACAAAGCAGAGTAATTCTAAGTTAATTATTGTATATACTTTAAGTGATAAAGCTGAAAAATTTATGGAAAATAATACGAAATGGTCTAACAAATTAATTGTAGATCAATACAATAATATTGCAGACACAACAATAAATGTTACTCTAGCTGAGACATATGAGCAATTACCAAGAAAATATTATATTCATGAACTTGATACACATCCAACAGCTAAAGCAAATATTGAAAAAGCAATTATTATTGCAGATACTTTAAACAAACTAAAACAATAAAATTAACCAACACCTAAAAGTATTATATTTACAACTATTAATTGAAATGTTTTAATATGTTAAAGTTAGCTTAAAATTGTAATTTTATTAGTTTTATGAATAATTAGATATTATAAAAAATAAATGACTAAATTAAAAATATTTATTGCAGGCCACAAAGGTATGGTTGGGTCTACCCTAGTTCATGCTTTGAAAGCTCAAAATGTTGAATTAATTACTAAAGATAGAAAAGAACTTGATTTATTAAATCAAAATGAGGTTCAAAAATTCTTTAAAAATGAAAAAATAGATCAAGTATATTTGGCAGCAGCAAAAGTTGGGGGCATTCATGCAAATAATACTTACCCTGCAGAATTTATTTATGAAAATTTAATGATACAAAATAATATTATCCACAATGCTTTTTTAAGTGGAGTTAAGAAATTATTATTTTTAGGATCAAGCTGCATTTATCCAAAAAATGCTAATCAACCTATAAAAGAAGAGGAGTTATTAACTGGAAAGCTAGAGCCAACTAATGAACCATACGCTATTGCTAAGATTGCAGGAATTAAATTATGTGAAAGCTATAACCGTCAGTATAAAAAAAGTCATGGTATCGATTATAGATCAGTAATGCCTACAAATTTATATGGTCCAGGAGACAATTATCATCCAGAAAATAGTCATGTGATACCAGGATTAATTTATCGCTTTCACCAAGCAAAAATCAACAAATTAGAGAGTGTTACTATTTGGGGAACAGGCACTGTAAGGCGTGAATTTTTATATGTGGATGATATGGTAAGAGCCATCATTCATATAATGAACTTAGAGGAAAGATTGTACATCAAGCATGTAAATTCAATGTGCAGCCATATCAATGTTGGAAGTGGAAAAGACCTTACTATTAAAGAGCTTGTTGAAATCATAAAAGAAGTTGTTGATTTTAAAGGTGAAATTTATTTTGATAAAACAAAGCCTGACGGAATTCCAAGAAAATTTTTAGACAGTAAACGTATAAACACTCTTAATTTTAAACCTAAGATTAATCTTAAAGAAGGTCTCATTAATACGTACAAAATTTATTTAGAAAATTATAAATCTTAATTTTTAATGAATTTAAATTCTAAAGTATTAAAAAAAAGTGGATGATACAAAAAAATGACAATCAAAAATTTTAAATGTTTTATTTGTAGTATAAATCATATTTTTACATTGCGAGTTTGTGTCTAAATTAATTAAAAAATTTAGTGTTAAAAATAAAGCTCTATTTTTAGATAGGGATGGAGTAATTAACGAAGATTATGGCCATGTCTATCAAATTAATAAATTTCATTTAATTGATAATATTCAGATTTTAATTAAGCAAGCAATGGTAAGTGATTATAAAATTATTATTATAACAAACCAAGCAGGTATAGGAAAAGGGCTTTATTCTAATGACGACTTTCAAAAATTAACTAAGCACATGAAAGATCTTTTTTTAAGACATGATTGCCATATTGATGCTGTATATCATTGCCCCTTTCATCCGACGGAGGGTGTTGGAATATATTTAAATGATTCTTACGATCGAAAGCCTAATCCTGGAATGCTTTTGAAAGCCCAAAAAGATTTTAATTTAGATATGAATAAGTCTATTTTTATTGGAGATAAGATTTCAGATATAGAGGCAGGAAATAATGCGTTAGTTAAAACAAATATTCTGTTTAATAAAAATAAAAATAAAAAATCACATAATTTTATAGAGATTAATTGTCTGATTGAAGCTTTGAAGTATCTTTAAATAATAATACTAAAATAAAAAAAATTATTATTACACAGCTTGAGAATTGTGGTGTGTCAATTTTAAAGATGATGCTATATAGTAAATATATTATGCAAGCAATTATTTTGGCTGGAGGTATTGGTAGTAGGCTTGGAAACATAGTTAAAGATACCCCAAAGCCATTTCTTAAGGTCAATGGTAATCCATTTATTCTTAAAATAGTTGAGCGGCTAGTTAGTCAAGGCATAAAAGATATTATATTTTGCTTGGGTTACAAACCTCAAAAGATTATAGATTTCTTTGGTGATGGATCTAGGTGGGGAATTAAAGTCTCATATGTAATTGAAGACAAACTTATGGGGACAGCTGGAGCTATTAGAGGAACATATAAAAAGATTTCTAAATCAAGCGTTATTGTTTTGAATGGAGACTCTTTTTGTTATTTTGATATTCCTAACCTTTTTAAAGAACATCGTTTAAACAATGCTGATGCCACTTTATCAGTTATAAGGACCGATAAAGTAGAAAAATATGGCTTAATCTTATTTAGTAAGAATATGAAAATTAATGAATTTATTGAAAAACCTAAGGAAAATAAAAAGAAAATAAATTACATTAATGCTGGTGTGTATATAATTAAAAAAAACTTAATTAAAAAAATAGACAACACAAAGCCTGTATCTTTAGAAAAAGACTTTTTTCCGAAGATTTTAAATAGGAATTTACAAGTGTTTATTCTTAAAAATAAAAAATTTATTGACATTGGTACTCCAAACTCATTTAAGGAGGCAGATTTTTTTTTTACTAAATAATGATAAATAAATAATACTATCAAAAATAACTATGAAACATAATCCTTAAATCACAAATTTATAAAAATATCTCAGAAATTTATAAAAATATCAATGTGCAATTTTGAAATTAAAAGCTAAAAACAATAATATATGAATACTCATAAATACCCTTTAACTTTTAATGCTGCTGATTTTGCTAAATCATTCGATACAAAGGTAAACAATTTTTCTGATGAGTTAAAAAAAAAGATAGTTGATTTAGATTTTAGATATAGGTTTCCTACTAATGATGAGAATGAAAAATTAATACATGAGGCACTTCTTAAAATTGATTCTGATCAACAAATAATTGGTGCAGTTGAAAGAAAAGATGTTTGGTTTAATGGTTGGAATGAAAATCTTCAAATGTACAGAGAAAGTGGCTTTAAGGAAGAATCTTTAACTCCAAAATATGTTCGTGCTGGCAACCCAATAAGATTAAATAAAAAATTTTTTTTCCCAGCAGATGATAATTTTGAATTAAACTTTATAGAAATTTATAGACAATGGTTTATTGAAACTTTTTTTGGTTCAATGGACGCAGTATATGAATTTGGCTGTGGAACAGGATATAACTTGCTTCATGTAAATAAAATATACCCAAAGAAAAAAATTTTTGGCTCAGACTTTGTTCAATCCTCAGTCGATTTAGTTAATGAAATTGCGAGACGTAAGCAAATCCCTCTTCAGTGTGATTTATTTAATATGCTCGATCCTGATCCCTCATATGAAGTTATTCCTAATTCTGCTATATATACTTTTGGTGCCCTTGAACAATTGGCTAGTAATTTAGATCCAATATTAAATTTCTTTATGTCTAAAAATCCATCAATATGCATCCATACCGAACCTGCCCTTGAATTATATGAAGATGACAGTGTTGTTGATTATCTTGGTAAAAAGTTTGAGAGTAAGAGAGGTTATTCATCAGGATTAATAGATAAGCTCAAAACTCTAGAAGCTGAAGGTAAAATAGAAATAATAAAAATTAAAAGATTATATTTTGGTTCTTTCTTTTTTGAAGGTTATAACTTATTTATATGGAAACCAAAAAATTTTAATAAAGAAGAAGTCTAAAAATCTAAATGAACAATATAGATTACAAATTAGATGGAAAAGTTGCATTTGTTACTGGAGGCAGTCATGGAATTGGACTGGAAATTAGCAAACATCTTGGAAGTTTGGGGTGCAAAGTAGCTTTTTGCTCAAGAACCCCTGAAAGATTAAATCAAACAAAAAAAATCCTTGATGATTTGGGAATTGATAATTTTCCAATACAGTTTGAAGCTCTTCAAGAGGATAGCTGCATGAACGCAATCAGCCTTACAATAAAAAATTTTGGAGATATTGATATTTTAATTAATAATGTTGGAGGTGGTGGCAGGTGGGGTAAAGAAAATGTAGAAGAGACAGATTTAAATGTCTGGGATGAAGTTTTTACTAAAAATGCTAGAGCTGCAATTATTTTTACAAAAAAATGTATACCCATGATGAGAAAAAATAAGTGGGGCAGAGTAGTTACTATAACCTCAATTTATGGTAAGGAAGGTGGTGGCAGACCATGGTTCAATATGGCAAAAGCATCAGAAGTTGCTTTGATGAAAAGTTTATCTCTTACCAAATATCTTGTCCGAGATGGAATTACATTTAATACAGTTGCCCCTGGAGGTATTTTTATTCCTGGAGCTGGTTTTGAGAAGGAGAAAAATGAAAATGAAGAAAAATATCTTAAAGAAATAGACGACAACTATCCTTTGGGAAGAATGGGCAAACCAGAAGAAGTTGCTTATTTAGTTTCTTATTTATGCTCAGAGATGGCTGGACTAATAAATGGAGCTCAAATTTCTATTGATGGTGGTCAGTCTAGATCTTTCTAATTTTTCACAAAAAAGTAAGATCAATAAAAAATAATAAAATATAAATTGAAAAAAAAAATTTTAATAATTGGTGGAAGTGGCTTCATAGGACTTAATTTAATTAAATTATTATTAAAAAAAAATAATTTTAAAATACACGCCACATTCAATAAAAACCCAATATCTATTAAAGCAAATAATTTTAAAAAAATTAAAATTGATTTAAGAGATGAAAAACCTATAGAAAAATTATTTAAAAAAGAGAAATATAATTATGTAATCATGTCTGCTGGTGAAATTTTTAATATGAAATCTAATAAAAAAAATTTAAAAGAGAAAATGTTAAGTAATATTTTTATTCACACTAATTGTCTAAAAAATGTTGTTAAATATAAAGTTGAAAAGTATATTTGGATAAGCAGTTCAACTGGGTATCCAAAAGTTAAGAAAAGAAAAATTTTTAAAGAGGAAGATTTTTTCAAAGAAGTTCCCTCAAGTAACCATCAAATAGCAGGTTGGCATTCAAGATATTTTGAAAGTGTATGTGAAAACTTATCAAAAATCTCAAAAACAAAATTTATAACATTAAGACCTTCAGAAGTTTTTGGTGAATATGATAATTTTAAAAGTAATTTTTCAAGAATTATTCCTCTTTCTTTAAACAACATTATTAATAAAAAAAAAGTTATTTTAGATAAGACATTTCATATAAAAAAAAATTATATATATGTAGGAACTCTTGCATATTTTATTTTTAAATTCATAGAAATTAAAAATTTAAAAAATAATTATAACGTTTTTAATTTAAGTGATGACAAGAGCTATTCTCTTATTGACATAGACAAGATCTTAAAAAAAAGCTTTAATATTGGTTTTAATATAAAAAATAAAATAAATCTTAAATCAAAAGATATTTTCTTTAAATCTTATTCAAATAAAAAAATTTTGGCTTTTTTTAAAATAAAAAAGGTTGATTCTTTTAAAATAGGAATTAATAAAACTTTTTTATGGAGATATAATAATATATCTAATAGAAAAAGTTTAGGATATATTAAAAATAATTAATAAGTTTCTTTAGTAATAAAAAATGAAAATCAGCTTTATTGTACCCACCTGGCATTATCTAAATGATCCATTTAAACTTCAGCCATATTGGGAATTATATTACTCAACTATAATAAAAGAAAAATTGAATAACCCAGAAATTAAGATTTACGACTTAAGAGGAAAATCTAGAGACAATAATTTTGAAAATGTTCTTTCAGAAATTAATGAAGAAGATTTTTATTTCTACTGGATCATGAAATCAGGAGATGCGATTGAGATATATTCAATAGTTGATTATTTAAAAAAAAAATATCCCAATTCTAAACATGTTGCTGGAGGAACACATGTAGACATGCTGCCAGAAGAAACATCTAAAATTTTTGATAGTATAGTGGTTGGCCCAGGTGAAGAAAGTTTTGTTAACGCAATTAATGATAATTGTAGTAATAAAAAATATTTTCAAGACTATAAAAAACATCCCTTTTTAGAAACACCTTACCCTGATCGTTCACTGCTACCTAAAGATACGCTGGTTAATAAAAATATGTTTAAACAATATGGGGATTATAACGCTACAATGGTTTATTTCTCAAGAGGATGTTTTTATAATTGTTCTTATTGCGTATACAACGTGCCAAATCAACTTCAATCAAAAAGTGCAGCTTTAATAACTCAAGAGATTAGAGACTTGAAAAAAAATTACAATATTCAAGCAATACTTCTTAAAGATGAGATCGCTTTGAATCCAAATAAAAAAATTTTTTACTCTCAAATGGAAGCTATAGGAAAAGAAAATATTAAATGGCGTGGACAAACCATCTCAGTCGGTACTGAAGAGCACTTAAAAATTGCAAGTGAAACTGGTTGTTTAGAATTATCAGTTGGAGTTGAAACTGTAGATAATAATGTAATGAAAATAATAAACAAAGTATGGCAAAATGATAAAATAATTAAAACCTTTATAGAAAATGCAAAAAAATATGGTATCAAAATTAAAATGTGTTTAATTTTTGGTTTACCTGGGGAACCAAGAAATATCGTTGAAAAAACAATAAAATTTATAGATGAGCATAGACCTGATTATGTAAGTCTTTCTGGGTTTTGTCCATTTCCAGGTTCGCCTATTTATAACTCGCCTGAAAAATTTGGAATTAAGAAAATTGACAAAAATTGGGACAATCATGCGCATCTTTTATACAGATTTTCTAATGAAGAAATTGTAGGTATACCATTTGAATATAAAGAAAATGCAGAATGGGGAAAAACTTTCACAAAAAAAGAAATTGTCCAAAATATTGTTGATGTCCAAAGATGGCTTCAAGAAAATCAAATGACGTATTAAAAATTTCATATTGCTGAAAAGGAATGTTTAAACTCAAGTATTAGTAACATGGAAAATTCACAAATTTATAAAGATTTATTTTACCAAGCAATGAGAATTAGACTGGTAGAAGAAAAAATTATTGAATTATATCCAAGTGATTTAATTCAAAGCCCGGTTCATTTATCCATTGGACAAGAAGCAGTTGCAGTTGGTGTTTGTGCAAACTTAAATTTAGATGACTGGGTTTTTATAAATTATAGAGGTCATGCTTTTTATTTAGCAAAAGGTGGACCTATGCCTGAGTTTTTTGCAGAGTTGATGGGTAAAAAGAATGGTCAAAGTAAAGGAAAAGCTGGCTCAATGCACCTAGCATCACCAAAGCAAGGCATAATGGGAGCATCAGCTGTTGTAGGTTCTACAATTTCTCATGCTGTTGGAGCCGCGCTAATATCTAAAATTAAAAATGAAAATAGAATTTTTGTAACTACTTTTGGTGATGGAGCTCTTGAACAAGGAGTTTTTAATGAATCTTTAAATTTTGCCTCTTTACATAAGGTGCCAGTTTTATTTTTATGTGAAGATAATAATCTCGCTGTTCATTCACCTAAATCTGAGAGACAATCCTTTTCTTTAAAATCTCTTGTTGGCTCATATGGTATTCCTTTTTATGAAATTGAAGAAGGATATGATTTTCTCAAGGTTCAACAGAAATCAAAAATTGCAATCGATGATGTAAGAAATTCTAATAGACCAGTTTTTTTAAAGATTAGTACTGCTAGATATAAAGAACATGTTGGACCAGGGGAAGATTTTTCTGCAGGTTATAGGAATGAAAGCGATATTAATAAATGGAAAGCATTAGACCCTATTATTACTGATAAAAAACTCTTCAAAGAGTTTTTAGAAAAAATAAATAATGAAATTGAAGTTGCGATAAAGTTTGGCATTGAATCCCCACTACCTGATAGAGAGGATTTGTTATCTGATGTCTAAAACTTATAAAGCTGCAATTGCTGATGCCATGCAAGAAGCAATGGATTGCAACCCTCATTCTTTGATTATTGGTCAAGGTGTAACCGACTTTAAAGGTATATTTGATACTATGGTAGGTTTTACCGATAAATACCCTAATAGAATTATTGAAACACCTTTAGCAGAAGACTCTGTTGCTGGAATTTGTATTGGAGCTGCACTAAACGGAGCTTATCCAATAAATACTCATATTAGAGCTGACTTTGGATTACTTATTTTTAATCAATTAATTAATTTAGCTGCAAAATATAAATATATGTTTGGTGGTTTATTTGAAATTCCAAGCATGTACCGTATGGTTATTGGAAGAAGCTGGGGTCAAGGCGCTCAACATTCACAAAGCCTACAATCTTTAATGGCTCATATTCCAGGATTAGTAGTGATCATGCCAGCAGACCCTAAATCAATTATTGAAAGTTACAGGTATGCAGTTCAAGAACACAAAGGACCAGTTGTAATGCTAGAGCACAGATTACTTTATGAGTTAAGTTTTGAGGATGAGAAAACAGAATTATCACACCCTCTTTTTGGGTCAAAATTAGAAAGAGAAGGATCTGATATTACTATTATAGCAACCTCAGTAATGGTTCTCGAAGCAAAGAGAGCTGCTAGTCATCTTGAGAAGAATGGTGTATCTGTCGAAATAATCAATCTTCATTCTATTTCTCATCCTGATAAAGAAATGATATGTAGAAGTGTCAAAAAGACTGGAAAAATGCTTATAGTTGATACTTCTTGGCCAGAATATGGAGTTGCTGCTGAAATGAATAGAATTATCAATGAATATAACCCATCAATTCTTAAGGCTCCAACAAAATCAATGGGAATGGTTTCTACACCCTGCCCAACTGCAAAGGCTTTAGAGGACATGTATTACCCAGATGTCCATGATATATCCAATACAATTAATAAGATGGTGAATGGAGATAATTCAGTTATAGATCTTCCAAAAAAAGAATCTATGACAGATTTTTATAAACATTTCAAAGGTCCTTTTTAAAAATGTTAGTTAAAAAACTTGAAGACAAAGCCCTACAAATTAGATTAGATATTCTAAATGCTATAAAAATTGCAAAAAAAGGACATATTGGTGGATCATATTCTATCGTAGATATTTTAGTTACCTTATATTACGGAGAAATAATAAATTTTGATTCTAGTAATCCTGAGTGGGAAGAGCGAGATAGATTTCTTCTTAGTAAAGGTCATGCAGGTGTAGCTCTATATGCAGTCTTGGCTGATCTAGGTTTTTTTCCAAAAGAAGAAATGAATTTTTTAAATAATAAAAAATTACTTGGTGAACATCCAGATCAATTTATTCCAGGAATTGAATTTATATCAGGATCATTAGGTCACGGCTTACCAATTGCCGCGGGTATGGCATTGGCCGACAAGTTTGATAATAAAACTGACAGAAAAACATTTGCTATTCTTGGTGACGGAGAGTGTTATGAGGGTTCTGTTTGGGAAGCTGCAAATTTTGCAGCGCATCATAAACTAACCAATCTATGTGCAATTATAGACAGAAATATGTTAATAACTCATGGCTCTACCGAAGATATTAATGCACTAGAGCCAATTAATGATAAATTTATTTCATTTGGTTGGGATGTTCATGAAATAGATGGTCATAATTTTAATGATTTATTAAATTTTTTTAAATCTATACCTCAAAATAAAACAGGAAAACCTATCGCCCTGATTGCAAAAACCATCAAAGGTAAAGGTGTGTCTTTTATGGAGAATAATGCTGCATGGCATCATGGTGGAATTGATGAAACAAAATTTCTTATTGCTGAAAAAGAACTTAGAGAGAGAAATAAATAAAATGGCTGATTTATCTAATATAGATATGAGAGATGCATTTTTTGAAGCTTTATACGATGTAGCCTCTCAAAATCCTGATGTATACTTTTTAAGTGATGACCATGGTGCATTTGGTCTTGAAAAATTTCAAAAAGATTTTCCAGATAGATATATTAATATTGGAATTGCCGAACAAAATATGATTGGTATTAGTTCAGGTTTGTCACTTAGTGGTAAAATAGTTTATTGTTATGGTATTTCGCCATTCGTCAGTTTAAAAGTTCTAGAACAAATAAGCTTAGACCTAGCTGCTATGGGAGCTAATGTAAATATTGTAAGTGTTGGTGCTGGATTTACTTATGCAACTGATGGACCATCTCATCACGGACTTCAAGACTTATCAGCAATTCTAACAACACCTAACATTACTATATTAAATTCTTCTGATCCTATATCAACAAAAGCTTTTGCAAAAATGGGAGCTGATCGAAAAGGTCCAAAATATATTAGAATTGAAAAAGGAATACTACCTTCATTATACAAAGATGGTTATGAGAATTTCTCTCATGGGGTTTCTGAGATAAAAAAAGGTAACGATTTAACAATTATAGCATCTGGAGCTATAGTCCATGAAGCATTACAGGCAGCAAAAATTATTAAAGATGAATTAGGTTTGGATCTTGGTGTTATAGATTTGTATAAAGTGAAACCACTTCCAGAAGATGCTTTGATTGAGCTACTCAAAGATACAAAGAAAATTGTAACATTAGAAGAAGGTTATTTAGATGGGGGTGTTGGGTCAATGATTGCATCACTTTTATTAGAAAAATCAGTTTTTAAACCATTTCTTAGACTTGGAATAAAAAATCATTTTTGTTTTGATTATGGTACTAGAGATTATCTTTTAGATTTATACAATCTTAATGGTAAAAAAGTTTCAAAAACACTGAAAGATTGGTTAAAAAATATTTAAAATATGCTGGATCAAAATACTAAAAATTTTTTTAAACATAAAAATTGTTTAATTACAGGTGGAACTGGTATGATAGGTAGAGAAATAGCTAAAATCTTAGTCAATGCAGAAGCAAATGTTAGAGTAATATCCTTAGATAAACTAAAAATTCATGACAAAGTCGATCATGTCTATGGTGATCTGACTAATTTTGAGTTTTGTAAAGAGCAAACAAAAGACATGGACTGTGTTTTTCATGTTGCTGGTATTAAGGGTTCTGTGAAAGTAACACTAGAAAAGCCAGCTAGTTTTTTTGTTCCTCTCTTAATGTTTAATACCAATGTTTTGGAAGCGGCTAGAATTAATAATGTTAAAAAATTAGTTTATACTAGTTCTATTGGAGCTTATTCCAGTAAAGAGATATTTGTTGAAAGTGATGATGAGGATCAAGGTCCACCTATGGATATGTATCCAGGTTGGGCTAAAAGAATGGCAGAAATGCAAATCAAAGCATATCAAGTTCAATACAATCTAAATAATTATTCTATTGTAAGACCCTGCAATGTATATGGACCTGGTGACAATTTTGATCCTGAAAATGCAATGGTCATACCCAGCTTAATGTCTAGAATAAGGTCAGGGGAAGATCCTATGCGTATATGGGGAGATGGCTCAGCTATAAGAGATTTTGCTTTTGCAAGGGATGTTGCCGAAGGTACCATCCAAGCCTTATTTCATGGTACTAAAGGTAAATACTTAAATCTTGGTAGTGGAAAAGCGGTAACTATTAAAGAGCTAGTAGAAACACTAAGTTCCTTTTTAGACTTCAAGTATGAATTTGATATATCTAAATCATCGGGTTGGCCTAAAAGACTTATGGATATATCTCTAGCTAGAGAAATGATTGGTTATAATCCAAACACTTCACTAGAGGATGGGCTTAAGGAAACATGGAATTGGTTCTTGAATAATCAAGATGAACATAAACTTAAGAAAAATTATTTTAAAGAATGAAAAAAAATAAAGTAGCTTTTATAACGGGAATAACAGGTATGGTTGGCTCACATTTAGCTGATTATATTGTTAAGAATACTGATTGGAATATAGTGGGACTAATAAGGTGGAGAAGCCCTTTAGACAATATTTCACACTTACTTAAGGATATTAATGAAAATGGAAAAATTAAACTAGTTTATGGAGACTTAAGGGATAGTATTTCTATTGATAAAGCTGTAGAGGAAGTTAGACCTGATTATGTTTTTCATTTAGCAGCTCAGTCTTTTCCTAAAACAAGCTTTGATGCTCCATTAGACACAATGGATACCAATATACAGGGAACTAATAGAGTTTTAGAATCTTTAAAAAAGTATGCTCCTGAAGCTTGTATACACATATGTTCATCATCGGAAGTTTTTGGTCGAGTTCCAAAAGATAAATTGCCAATTGATGAGGAATGTACTTTTCATCCGGCATCACCATACGCAATATCAAAAGTGGGAACAGATCTTATAGGTCGTTTTTATGCTGAAGCTTATAATATGAAGGTTATGTCAACTAGAATGTTTACTCATACTGGACCAAGAAGAGGAGATGTTTTTGCCGAGTCATCTTTTGCTAAACAAATAGCTTTAGCTGAAGTGGGATATACAAAGCCAGTTATTCAGGTAGGTAACTTAAAAAGTTTGAGAACGATTGCAGATGTTAGAGATGCTGTTAGAGCTTACTTTATGTTGTTGACTGTAAATCCTATAGGTGGTGAATATTACAATATTGGTGGGACGTATAGTTTAGAAATAGGAGAACTTTTAAATTATCTTATATCCATCTCCTCTATTAAATCAGATCTAACAATAGAATTAGACGAATCTAGATTACGACCAATCGATGCAGACCTTCAAATACCTAATACTAAGAAATTTGAAGATCATACTGGTTGGAAGCCAGAAATATCATTTGAAAAAACTATGCTAGATCTTCTTAATTATTGGCGTAAAAAAGTAAAAAATGAGGGCAACAATTTTCTTGTAAGATAACCAAAATAAACCAATCAAAGGAAGTGATTTTAAAAATTTTAAAATAAAGCAAAATGATGAGAGTTGATAAAACAGATTTAGAAGGAGTTCTAATTATAGATCCACCCACAAATTTTAAAGATTTTAGAGGAAGCTATATAGAAATATATAATGAAAGCTTATATAAGAAAAATGGGATTTCGCAGGATTTTATTCAAGATGATATTTCAACCTCAAGACATAATGTGCTTAGAGGTATTCATGGTGATGCATCGACCTCCAAACTTGTTTCATGTTTGTATGGTGAATTTTATTTAGTAGTAGTAAATAATAATCCAAACTCAAAACAATATAAGAAATGGCAATCCTTTAATTTGTCTGATGTAAATAGAAAACAAGTTTTAATACCTCCTATGTATGGAAATGGTCACTTGGTATTATCAGATGTGTGTATTTATCACTACAAACAAACAACTGAATACAATAGAGAAGGTCAATTCACAATAATGTGGGATGATCCAGAATATAATATTAAGTGGCCTCTAAAAAATCCAATTCTTTCTAAGAGAGATGGTGGAAAATGAAAGATAAAAACTTTTATAAAGGGAAGAATATTCTTGTTGCTGGTGCATCAGGATTTGTTGGCACTCATCTTACAAAGAAATTAAGTGATCTCGGTGCTAATATTGTTGGTTCTTATTTAAACCGGATGCCAAATCAAGAACTGCAAAATGTAAAATATATTAAAGCTGATTATACTAATTATCAAGATTGTTTAACAGCTACAAAAAATATAGATTATGTTTTTATGGCTGCTGCTAATACCTCAGGTGCTGCCGTAATGGAAAAAACTCCATTAGCTCACTTAACGCCAAACGTTGTTATGAATTCTCAGATATTATCTGCTGCCTATGAAAACAATATTTCTAAATTTTGCTTCATTAGTAGCAATACTGTTTACCCTGTTACAGATTTTCCTGTCAAAGAAAATGATGTCAATTATCAATTCTTTTCTAAATATTTTATTGTTGGATGGATGAAATTATTTTCAGAGACGATGACTCAAATGTATGCAAATCATATTAAGAGTCCAATGAAAACTTTGGTTGTTAGACCTGGAAATCTTTATGGACCTAATGATAAGTTTACATGGAAAGAGTCAAAAGTTATTGCGGCTCTAATTAGAAAGAGCATTGAAAGACTTGATCCATTTTTGATATGGGGTGATGGAAATGATTTAAAAGATTTTTTATATATAGATGATTTTATTATAGGTTTGTTAAAAACATTTGAAAAAACCGATGATTTTGAAGCAATTAATATTGCCTCAAGTATTCCAGTGACTATAAAAGAAGTCTTAAATGTGATTTTAGAGGTTGATGATAATCAATCAGCAAATATAGAGTACGACTCTTCCATGCCAACAATGTTACCCAAACGATTAATAAATACAGATAAAGTTAGAGAAAAATGTGATTGGAAACCAAAAATTTCTTTAAGAGAGGGTTTAAAATTGACCATTGATTGGTATAAAGAATTTTATAAAGACACTACACCAGAAAATAAATATGATAATTTCTAGAACTCCTTTTAGGGTCTCACTATTTGGAGGCGGCACAGATTACCCAATTTGGTATGAAAAAAATGGAGGAATGACTATTAGCTCAACTATTAATAAATATGCCTACGTAACAGTTCGAGAGTTGCCACCATTTTTTGATTATAAACATAGAATTCAGTATCATAAAAAAGAAGAGGTCAATTCTCTTGAGGAAATCAAGCATCCTGTAGTCAGAGAAGCCGCTAAGTTGTTAAATATTAAAAAGGGTATAGAGATGGTTCATAATGCAGACTTACCTGCAAGATCTGGATTGGGGTCAAGTTCTACTTTTACAGTAGGGCTTTTGCATGCCTTACACGCAATGCAGAACAAGATGATATCAAAAAGAGAACTTGCTCTCAATGCAATCAACTTGGAGCAAAATATTATCGGTGAGGCTGTAGGCTCCCAAGATCAAACTATAGCTGCGTTTGGAGGTTTTAACTTAATAGAATTTAATAAGCTTAGGACTTTCCAAGTTCAAGAGATGCTTATATCGGAAGAAAGACTAAAATCTCTAGAGGAAAACCTGATATTATGTTTTACTGGATTTTCTAGAACTGCTGAAAAAATAGCCAAATCACAAATTGAGTCTACTCCTTTTAAAGAAAAGGAATTAAATACAATGGTAGAAATCACAAAAATGGCTAAAGAAATAATTACAAATAATAAAATTTCATTGGATGAATTAGGAAAACTTTTAAATGAACAATGGTTAATAAAAAAAAGTTTAACAAAATACATTTCCAATCAAGCGATTGATGATATTTATGACTCTGCAATCAAAGCAGGTGCTATTGGAGGAAAACTTCTTGGTGCTGGCGGTGGCGGTTTTATGCTTTTTTATGCTAAAAAAAAAAATCATAAAAAAATTAAAGAAAGTCTTAAAAATAAGCTCATTGTACCATTTAAATTTGAGAAAACTGGTTCACAAATAATATATTTTTCTCATAACTAAGTTTTTAATTTGAATAATTTGATATTAAAATACTATGACAATGATTTTATTTAAAAAGACTATGATCAAGCTAAATGACTAACTGTCCTTTATTATCAATTATAGCTGTTAACAAGAATGATTTTTTTCAAGCAAATCAATTACAGCGAACAAAATTCATTTTAAACTATTTTATATATTCGCTAAAAAAAATGGATGCGATGAATAAAGTTGAATATTTAATAGTTGATTGGGGATCGGACGAACCTCTTTCAAACTATTTTTATAAAGAAATCTCATTATGCCCTGCGATAAAGTTTATAAATGTTCCAAAAGAAGAGACTGAAAAATATAAGTTATCACTTGATGTGTCAAAAGCGTTAAACGTAGGTATTAAGAATAGTTTAGGTGAGCATGTAATGTTAACTGGATCAGATATTATTTTTCCTCTTTCAGTTTTTAACAATTTACTTAATCTTTTGGAGAATCCAAAGTCATTTGGCCTTACAGGAGATGAATACAAGCTAGTTCCTAGAAAATTTCTTGAAGATGATTTTTTTATTTATGAAGAAAGTATGGAAAAAGTAGACCTATATCTCCAGAGTTTAAACCAATCTGCATTACCATACCCTAGAACTCCTTTAAATAGTGGTGGCGGAACTGGAGGAAATTTACTTAAAAAAAAACAATGGCTTCAGATTGGTGGAGTTAAAAAAACAAAAAAACATAATAGAGGGCAAGATATTGTAAACTTCCACGAGACATCTAAAATTTGTTCGCACATTGACACCTCTACTTTTGGCTCTTTTAGTCTAAAGCTGCCAAGAACAAAGATAGGTATGCGTCAGGCTGAGGTAGAAAAAGAAAAAAATATATTAGACAATTTAACATTTGAAAATAATGAAGATGTCATAAATTCAATAAATTTTGAAATTATAAATAACTTAAATCCACCCAAAAAAAAAATTAGTTTTAATATACAATCTCTTTTTGAAAACAAAGAGTCCATTACAGTTAAAGAAATAATAAAAACTATATTTGATTGTATTTTATTTACAAATTTTTCTGGAATAAGTTTAAAAAGTCAAGACATCAAATTCATTTTAAAAATGAAAAAAACGATCAAGACAAGCAAATTAAAGAATATCATTCTTGATGAAAAACAGGCCTCTAGATTTATGGTGTATCTAGCAAGAAGTCTTCCAGATGTAAAATTTATTGTATTCATGGATTCAAGAAAAAATACTCCTTTGGAAATACTTAAGTTTCGTACCGCACTCACAGAAAGAGTAAATCAAAAAAATCCTCGGCATTATGGGAGTATCAAAGTTGTTAACTATAAGCAAAGCACCCTTGAATCTATAAATAAATTACAGGATGTTTGCATAATACAAGATCATAGTTCGGATAATCAGTTTTATTTTAAAAAAGAATTTAGCTCTACAAAAATTAATGCTATACGATCATTAATAAGTAATACAAAAAATATAATGTACAATATTGAAGGTGATTTTGTTACCAATCAGAAATATCCCAAAATATTATTATCAAACACTTTTATTAATTTTGTAATTTATGCTCTGATAACTTTACATAAAGTAAAAAAGGTTTTAGGAAACCTAAAAGGGAAGTTGTAAAATTAGATTGCTTTATTTAATCAAAATCTATCAACATTATTTTAAATATTAATGCATACTTTAAAAAAATTATTATCTTTGTTTACTCCTCGTGAGAGAAAAAAAGGATTATTGTTATTAGTAATGATCATAACTGTGGCATTGATAGACACGGCAGGTGTAGCATCTATTTTACCATTTATTGCTGTACTATCAAATCCAAGTCTTATTGAAACAAATGTTATTTTAAATAGTGTGTATCAATTCTCAAAAGTATTTGGAGTTGAAAATAGTCAACAGTTTTCATTTTTTTTAGGTTTATTGGTTTTATCGTTATTATTAATATCATTAATTACCAGAGTAGCGACGGTCTATGCGCAAGTGCGATTTGCTGAAATGCGTCACTACAGTATAAGTAAACGCTTAGTGGAAGGTTATCTACGACAACCTTATCACTGGTTTTTAAATCAAAACAGTGCAGATCTAGGAAAGAATATTTTATCAGAAGTAAGTCAAATAATTGGAGCAGGCTTTAGTCAATTACTGGAGGGAGTGGCTAAAGCTGCAATTATAGTTACAATTATAATTTTATTAATTATAGTTGATCCAAAACTTGCTTTTATAGTTGGTTCAACAATAAGTGCTGCCTACGGACTCATTTTCTATTTCTTAAAAAAAAATATTATTTTAATTGGAAAAGAACGTTTAAAGCATAATGGATTACGTTTTAAGGCGGTCAATGAGGCCTTTAGTGCCTTAAAGGAAGTTAAATTAGGAGGGCTAGAGCAAAGCTATATTAAGCGTTTCGCCAATTCTGCAGAAATTTTTGCTAAGACTTCAACCAGGGCAAATGTAATAACACAATTACCTCGTTATTTCCTAGAAGCTATAATATTTGGGGGTGTTTTAATAATTTTACTTTATCTAATGTTGAAAACAGGTAGTTTTAATAATTCTTTACCCATCATAAGCTTGTATGTTTTTGCTGGTTATCGTTTAATGCCAGCACTGCAGCAAGTTTATGCTTCTTTAACACAACTTAATTTTGTAAAGCCTTCAATTGAAAAACTATATGATGATATTAAAAATCTTGAGCCGTTTGAACAAAATCAGGATGAAGGTGTTCTATTAATTAATAAATCAATTACTTTAAAAAATATTTATTATAATTACCCATATTCATCACGAACAATTTTAAAGGATATTAATTTAAGTATTCCTGTTAAATCTACTGTTGGACTTATAGGCTCTACTGGCTGTGGAAAAACTACAACTATAGATATCATTCTAGGATTACTTGAACCTCAAAAAGGTACTTTAGAAGTTGATGGACAAGTTATAACAAAAAAAAACTTAAGATCCTGGCAGCGCTCTATTGGTTATGTGCCACAAAGTATTTACCTTACTGATGATACAATAGCGGCCAACATTGCTATTGGACAAGACCCTAAAGATTTTAATTATGAAAATATTCAAAAATCTGCAAAAATTGCAAATTTACATGAATTTATCATGGATGAATTATCTGGTCAGTATGAAAGTATGATTGGTGAGAATGGAGTTAAACTTTCAGGTGGACAACGTCAACGATTAGGAATTGCTCGGGCTTTATATCACAATCCAGAGGTACTAATTTTAGATGAAGCAACTAGTGCCTTAGATAATGAAACTGAAAAAGCTGTAATGGAAGCGGTAAATAATCTTGATAAAGATGTTACTATTATTATAATTGCCCATCGTTTAAATACGGTACAGAATTGTGACATTATCTTTAAGCTTGAAAAAGGTCAGCTTATTAAAAAAGAAAAGTTTAGTGAAATAGTGGATAAAACTAGAGAAAGTTAGACAATTTTTTTTTACACGTCCACTAAAAAATTTATAAGTAATGACTAGTCATAAGAATTAAATGTTTATAATATTATCTTGATGTATTTAAAAAATTACTTAAAAAATAATCTCCCAGATTTTTATCTTATTTTTGTCTATAAAATTATAGCCTGTATAAGAATTATTTTTTGGAGAGTGCAAATCATTCATTGTCCAATATGTTCAAAATCTAAAAAAACTTTTTATGCAGGTTTATATCCGTGGATTTTATTAACTTGTGTAGGATGCTCATCATTAAGTAGACAAAGGTTAATTGTAAATTATTTAAAAAAAAAAAATAATTTAAATAAAAAAAAAATTATACATTTTGCACCAGAACAGTCGTTGATTAAATTTATAAATCAAAATTATAAAATTAAAAAGTATGATAAGGTAGATTTAATTTCAAATAGAGATCGAGTTCATATTGATATTGAGAATATTAATAAAAGTTATTATTATAATTATGATTTAGTAATATGTAATCATGTACTAGAGCATGTAAATTTTATTAAAGCTATTTCAAATTTAAAAAAACTAGTTAAAAAAAATGGAGAAATATTCCTTACTTTTCCAATTATTGATTCTTGGAAAAAAAATTACGTTAATAAAAAAATAAAAAAAAGCTATGATAGATTTTTGCATTTTCAACAATTTGATCATTTACAATTATTTGGAAGAGAAATTGAGAAATATTTAGCTGATAGAAATTTTTCTTGCACCAAATATATAGCTACTGGAAATGAATCGGTTAAATTTGGTCTTATTCAAGGAGAAACCCTTTTTATTTTAAAAAAGATCAAATAACATTCATATAATAAATCACTATGATTTGATTTCTATTGAAAAAAGTTTAATATGAAAATTATAAACACTGAAAATGTTTTAGTATTTTATAGTTTCTTAAAAATAAATTTACATAACTCTTAGAATATAATGGCTGATCTACTTGGTTTTACATCAATTTTTCTAGTATCTCTAATCACCCTGTTCGTTGCACTAATATGGCCCGAAATTTCTAAAATTCTTCTTGTAGCCTTAACTATAAGAGTTTTCTTTTTACTAATTGGGCACTATATTATTCCTTTACCAGGTAGTTCTTCTGATGCAGTACTTTTTGAAGCTAAAGCATGGGAATTTGGGGAAAAAGGTTTTTTTTATATACTAAATAATTTCAGCATTGATCCTTTTGTTTTTTTTAGTTCGTTCCACGCTATTCTCTATTCCCTATTTGGTCGAAGTATATTAATGGGGCAATCAATAAGTTTACTTTTTGGAATAGGGGTTATTTTCTTGGGATGGAAGCTTGCAAACAAGATTTGGGATAAGCGTACTGCAAACAAGGTTGGTTGGATAATAGCTTTATTTCCATCATTAATTTTATACTCAGTTTTATTTATGCGAGAAATATATATTTGTTTTTTTCTCTTATTAGCTTTATGTGGTGTGGTAGACTGGGTTAAAACTAAAAGTTTTAAATCAATAATTTTAGTATTGATAGGATTTATAGGAGCAACATTACTTCATAGCCCCATGCTAGTAGGTGGTTTAGCTTTCATGACGATTGTTGGTATATTAAGTTTAAAACAATCAATCAAATCATTAATAAATTTTCGCCTTAACTTTAAAAATTTAATGTTTCTTACATTTTTTATAATTGGTTCGGGATTTTTTCTATCAAACAAAATTGATGTTCCATATTTAGGTAATTTTAAAGATTCAACTTCCGTATCAATTCTCTTAGAAAAAACAAAATTTGCTTACAGCGGTGATGCACGTTGGCCTGAGTGGACAAAGGCTAAAACTCCAATTGAATTACTTTATAAAGCTCCTGTAAGAAGCATATATTTCATTTTTTCACCATTTCCATGGGATGTTAAAAGAACTGAACATTTAATAGGTGTGTTTGATGGTATCTTATACATGTATTTGTTTTTTTTAATTCTACGTAATATAAAAATTATTTGGAGAGATCCTGTGTTAAGAGTTATTTTAATAATATTATTAACTTATATTATTGCATTTGGGTTTGGAGTTGGAAATTTTGGCACAGGGCTAAGGCATAGATCAAAATTTTCTGTTATGCTCATATTGTTAGCTGGGCCATTAATTAAAAGATTTCGATTTAAAAAAAAATCTATTACGATCCCATAAAGTAATGTTAACTTACATCTGATTATATAACCTATAATTTCTAATTATCTTCCTCAACTTAAAATATAAGTTTATCAAAATAAAATTTTATAATAAAAATTAACTAAATTTTATTCAATACTAGATTTAGTATTTTTTTAAGCCAAGTAGGGTGCATAGGTTAACTTCATCATAAATAATGAGTTTGGATAGCCTTAAAAAGTTGCTTCTAAAACTGATCAAATCTTCCTGAAGAAAAATTTTTTCTCAAAAAATTTATAATTGAAGATGGAAAATTTTTAACTATGAATAATTTAATTAATGAAGGTAATATATTTAAAATGCTTTTAAAAACTGAAATACCATGCTTTCTTAATATATTGAAATTCTCAAAATAAGATGAATATGATCCACTAACACCTCCTTCTCTAAAACTGCCCACACTATCAATAAAATTAAATTTTTTTTTACTCTCTGATATAACATTTATAGTCATATCATAATCAGATCTTATATTAAAACTTTCATCAAAATTTCCTATTTTGTTTATGATTTTTCTACTTACATAAAATGATAAATGATGAGTGGCCATGTCAAAAATAAAACGATTTTGCATTAAAAAATTAGGTAAAACTAAAATTTTTTCTATTAGCTGTCCATTTCCTCTAATTATATCCACAGGCCCTACTGTGTAATCAATAGTTTCTTTTTTTGCTACCTTTGCAAGCTTTTCTAAAGTATTTAGATATAAAAAATCGTCTGATCCAACAAATCCAACAAAATCACCGCTACTTAACGCAATCCCCTTATTCATTGCATTATATATACCGCTGTCTTTCTCAGATATCCAAAAGTCAATATAATTTTCGTATTTATGAATGATATCAAGGCTTCTATCTGTGGATCCACCGTCAATAACAATATATTCTACATTGTCATAGGTTTGTTTAATTACACTTGATATTGCCTCTTCGAGATATTTTTCTCCATTTAAAACCACGGTCACAACACTGATTAAAGGTTTAATGTTGCTGCTATTTTTAAATATACCCCTGGTCCTTAGTCCTCCAAAAGTTTTATTTTTTAAAATCATCGAGTTATTTAAAATAGCTTTTTAATAGATAAAGTATTTATATTTAAATAATTATTTATAGCAATCTCTTTAAGATTAAATTTTTATTTCTTTAATATTTATAGTTTAAAGACTGAATTATATTGTAATCATTTTACTTAAACCCTAAACTTTGTAATAATCTTATAAATAGTTTTTAAAGAAGTCATTTAGTTGTTTTTTCAAAATTTTGTTTTGCAAAAAAACATAATTCATTGATCACATCATCCACATTTTTTTTTGCCTTCCAGTCTAATATTTTTTTTGCCTTGGTTGGATCTCCCTTGCTAAACTTAATATCTGATGGTCTTAAAAGCGACTCATCTACATCTACATGATCTTTCCAATTTAAGTCAAAAAAAGTGAAAACTTTTTCAACAAATTGTACTAATGAAATTGTTTTGCCAGTAGCTATAACAAAGTCATCTGCATTAGGTTGTTGAATTATACGCCACATTGCATCAACATAATCTGGCGCCCAACCCCAGTCACGTGATATCGACAAATTGCCTATTTTAAGTTTTTCTTTATTACCTGCATTAATTCCAGCTGCAGAATAGACTATTTTTTGAGTCACAAAGTGCTTTGGTCGCATTAGCGATTCATGATTAAAAAGGATACCGTTACATGCATGAAGTTTATGTCCCACACGATAATTTTTCACAAGTAAGTGAGCTGTTGCCTTAGCAATCCCATAAGGGCTACATGGACTAAAAGGTGTTTCTTCATTTGCAGCCTCTTCGCCAGTATCACCGAAACATTCACTAGAACTTGCGTTATAAAACTTAATACTTGGATTAGTAGCACGAATTGCCTCCAAAATATTAAGGGTTGCATTAGCAATACTCTCTAATGCCTCTATTGGCTGTTGAAAAGACAAGCCAACAGATGTTTGTCCAGCTAAGTTATAAATTTCATCAGGTTTTATAATGCTAATGTGTTTTAATACACTTTTAAAATCTGTGAGGTCAATTGAAGAAAACTCTATATCGTTCTTTATATTCATCTTTTTCAAGTAATTAAAATTATTTGTTACCACATTTCTCGAGGTACCAAATACTTTATAACCCTTACCTAAAAGAAATTTTGAAAGATATGTACCATCTTGCCCACTAATACCAAAAATAAGTGCCTTCACTGCAATACCTCCTTATAAACTTTGTAAGTTTCTTTTGCACATTTTTCCCATGAAAAATTTTTCACTTGTTTAAAACCTTTTGATGTAAGTGATAATCTTAGACTATCATTATACAGAACAGAAATAATATTATCTTTAATTGACTCTACAGAATATGGGTCAAATAAAAGCGCAGCATTACCTACTACCTCAGGAATACTACCGGCATTACTACAAACAACTGGACACCCATAGTGCATTGCTTCAAGAGGAGGGATACCAAAACCCTCATAAAGAGAAGGATAAACAAACAATGAGGCATTTTTGTAATAACCAGCAAGTTTTGCATCATCACCATCAACTTCTTTGTAAGATTTTTTTGATATTTGCAATCTATCCAATATAGCAATTTCTCTCTCATTTAGTCTACTGCCTCCAAATATCACAAGGTCAAAAAAATTTTTAATTTTAGGAGCTGAATAGGCCTCTATGAATCTTGCAAAATTTTTATAGCCATTTCGGCTCCCCACATATAACAAATAAGGCTTATTAGTCTTTTCGTGATTTTTTATTTCTGTTGTTCCAAAGGAAAATCCAAGATGAATAACGGATGTTTTATTTATATCAACATCAAAAAATTTAATTAAATCTTTTTGTGTATTACTCGAAATGCATATTATATGATCTGCTTTAGCTATAGCAAACTTTTTTAGTTCAGTAGTTTTGTCTTTTTTTGGAAATTGATCGGGAAAAATTTCATGTATCATATCGAATACTGTAATAATTTTTTTTGTATGCTTCGAATTATGTTTTGCCACATTATAATAAGTATCATGAATAATATTTGGATCATAATGCCTAGATAAAATTGGAGATAAAAATGAATTCATCATTGAGCATAATCTTGCTGATCCTTTAAAATCAGGAACTCTCAACCCACTGAACAAAAATTTTCGATTTTTATTAAATAAGTAATCAGTTTTATAAAAAGGTGAAATAATTTTTACTGTTGCCTCTTTATTTTTGTATGAGGCTATATTATTTGCAAGTTCAACAAAGTATCTTGAAATTCCACCATATTTTTGATGGAATACCTGATAATTGTACAATATTTTCATTTTTGATAATTAATATTTTTAAAAATTATTTTTATTGCCTGAGATTAATAAATGATCTTTCCATGTTTTAGACTGCATACCTATTCTTAATAAATTTGGAAATCTATTAGTTATATAAATCAAAATACGCCAAGTATAATAAGAGTACTTTTGTTTTGAAAAAAAATGTCTGCTAGCGCCATCAGAAATTAGATATAAACCAAATTTATCAGCAAGGTGTTGTAGTGTTCGTAACCTATAAAAACCAATATGCTGACCATGTTCTAGTCCGTAGTACCACCAATTAGAAGGCAAAGGAGCGGGATCAGGAATTATATTTGTAGTCAAAAGTATATTTGGAGCAATATTTAGTAATTTAGTCATTTCATCATAAGGCCTCACAAAATGCTCAAAAGATTCAAATGTGGTTACAAGATTGGCTTTATTTGTATTTACATATTCAAATCCCTTAGCAACTAAATTTTCAGAATATAGATCTGTCCAAAAAGCATCTACACCAATATCTCTTAGTAAGCGTACTAAAAACCCATGCCCCCCTGCACAATCAACAACTAGAGAATTTCTATTTTTTAATAAAATTAAAGTAGCCAATACAAGTGGTATATTAGATAAGTTTCGAGACATAATGCCAGTGTCACTCTTATTAATTGTAGAAGCATAAGCCTCTTCTAGCCATGATGGCTCTTCTGTTTGTACATATCCACAGTTATTACATGAAAAATATTTTACATTTTTTTTGAGAAGATTAGCTGAAAATAATTCTCTAGTTAAAATTTTAGAGCAGCAACGACATTTATTCATAATATAATTTTAATTAATCCGCATACTATTTTTTATTTTTTAAGAGATAAATCATTATTTTTCGAAAATAAAATATCCAATTAAAAGGGAAATACAAATTTTTACCACCATAATGATGGTTAAAAGTCCAATTATCAGCCTCTATATTTTTCTCAACTTTTTCTGGATACATTAAAGCACCAAGGCTATTGACAGGTAATTCCAAAAATTTATCTTTTTTCGATGTGGTGTGTGTTGCATTTTCTCCAAACCCAATATTGCTTACTAAATTTACATTGGGAGTTGCTGTAAGACCTTCTTTATACCATGTGCTCGCCGTCCAAGGATAAGCCCAACTATTAATTTGTCCTAAATGCACACGATCAAAAATATTTTGCCAATATCTTCGTTCAACTTTATTAGATATAAAATCTAACCAAGCATTAGAATTGCTCCACTTGTGCCAAAATTTTATATCACCATCATAGTTTTTCCAAGATCGCCGCCATGTTGCCCAACCCCAACAATGATTGTATTTTGAAAAATAATAAGAAGCATTCCCTCTCCATTTACCATCCTGAAAATTATTTCCAGTTATGGCTGATATTCTTTCATCTTTATCATAACGCTCTAATAAATTTTCACAAAAAGTAAAAAAATCTAAATTCGGCACACAATCATCTTCTAAAATGATACCTTGTTCTTCATGTTCAAAAAACCATGTTATCGCTGAACTAACCCCTTTTTTACAACCTAGGTTTTTATCTCTAAAGAGTGTTTTTACTTCACAAGGCCAATCAACTTTAGTTGCAATTTCTCGTACCTTTGTAATTTTTTTTTTGTCGTCATTACTCCCATCACGTGGCCCATCAGATGCCACATAAAGTCTTGGAGGTTTTGCCTGACGTATTTTTTCAAAAACTTGTGTTGTGGTATCTGGTCGATTAAAAACTAAAAACAATAATGATGTTTGCATCAAAATTTATATAGTTTAATTTCTAAATTATTTATTCTTATCATCATACTCTCCTCTCAATTATATACTTTATAATGTAATTTAGTTTTTTTCATTTCCATTTTAATTAAGGATTAATATGCATTTCGAAAAATGTCTACAAGTTCTACAACCTTATGGTTTAGAAGGATTAATCAACGATTATTATTTTACAAAAAGATTAATATTACTTTATTAATAATAAATTATTACTTTCTTAAAAAATTATATATAATATGATTATGATCACAGTTATTCTTTCAACATATAATGATGAGCAAACTATTTTCCAGGCAATTAATTCTATTCTCAATCAAAGCTATGTTAATTTTGAACTGATTGTTATTAATGATTGTTCCACTGATAAAACAAAGAAAATAATTCAGTCTTTTGATGATGATCGGTTAGTTTATGTAGAAAATAATAGAAATTTAGGAAGGTCAAGATCTAGAAACAAGGGCATAAAAATGGCCAAAGGAAAATTTATCGCAATCATGGATGGCGATGATATTTCAGTTGTCAACAGATTAGAAGTACAAGTGAATTATTTAATAAATAATCCCAATATCGACTTAGTTGCATCTAATGTTATTTATTTTTGTCGAGATGAAGTTGTAGGTATCTCTCAATTAAAACTGCATAAATCTAATATATTTAATTTTTACTTGCGTGCTTCAGAAATGCCCCATCCTACTTGGATGGCCCAAGCTAATTTCTTTAAAAAATTTAAGTATGATTTTAAAATGGATCGAAGTGAAGATTCTGATTTGTTATTTAGGGCTCGTCTAACTAGTAAATACAGTATTATAAAAGAACATTTAGTTTTTTATCGAATACCTAATAAAATTGATATTAAATATAAATTAAATCAAATTTATTTGCTATTCTTGTCTCGAACTAGTTATATATATCATCGAAAATCATTTTTTTATTTTCCTTTGATTTTAGCAGGATTATTAGCTTCATCTATACTTTACACCTTTGGATTTAAAACTATAGATATGATAACCAGTTATAATTCAAAATATCAAAATTTATTGAATAAAATAACAAACAATAGTCAAAGAACGATTGTTAATATAATTTCTCAAATTACAGGAGGTGGTGCAGAAACTATTGTTAACGAATTACACAAGGTTTATTTAAATAAAAATTTCAAGTCAAATGTTATTTATTTCAAAGGCGATCGCAATTATATAAAAAAAAATCATTTTCATTTAAATTTTAACCCAAGAAATCCATTCAGTATATTTCGCCTACGTAAAATCTTAAAAAATTTGATAATATCAACAAACAAAGATTTGATAATCCATGCACATCTTACTTTCCCATTTTTTTTTACTCCATTAGCAGTGTTAGGTTTAAAAAATTATAAATTATTTTTTACAGAACATGACACAACTAACAGACGAAGAAAGATATCTTTTTTTTACTTAATTGATCAAATATTTTATTCACGTTATTTAAATATTATTTGCATAAGTAGAGGGGTTTACAACAAATTATCAAAATGGGTAGACCATAAAACTAAAAGATATTTAAAAATAATTTATAATGGATCAAGAATTTATCCAATATCCAATAGAATTAATCTAAAAAATCGGTTACCAAAATTAATATCAATCGGCCGTTTAATTAATAAAAAAAATTTTTCAACAACAATAACTGCTATCTCTAAACTAAAAAATGATATTGAAAGTTATACAATTGTTGGCGAAGGTGTTGAGAGAAAAGAGCTTGAAAAATTAATAAAAAGTTTAAGACTAGAAAATAAAGTAAAATTAGTAGGATGGAAAGAAAACGTTGAAAAATACCTCAAAGCAAGCGATATTCAGCTTATACCCTCTTTATATGAGGGGTTTGGTTTAGTTGCAGTTGAAGGAATGTCAACGGGATTACCCATTGTGGCATCTAATATTCCAGGTTTGAAAGAAGTTTTAGGTGATTCAAACCCCTCAGTAACCCTAATAAATAATGTAAAATCAATTAAGGAATGGGAAAAAGGAATTTATAAGGCAATTGTTGATATCAAAACGTTGGGTAGCAAAAAGATTGCAAAAATTTCTGAGGAGCAAGTTAAAAAGTTCACTTTTACAAAAATGGCAGATGAATATTTAAATGTTTATTCAAAAAACTAATTACCAGATTATAGAAAATACATGAATATCATTTTGTTAGGTTATAACGGTCTAATAGGTAATTATATTTTAAAAGATTTGGTTCAACAGCTTAAAAAAATCCATAATTTTAAAATAATTTGTGTTGGTAGAAACATTAAAAACAAACCCTTTAAAAATAGAAAAATAAGATACGTAAAGTGGGATTTTCTTAATTTTTCAAAGTCAAAAATACTTTTTTTTGAAAAAAAAAATATTTTAATAAATTGTGTTGGTAAAAATTCTAGTAATTTAAAAAATCTTAGGGCAATTAATATAGTATTTATTCAAAAGTTAGTTGACTATATACGGGATAATAAAATATCAGTCCGTCTCATTCATTTAGGTAGTGTAAGCGTATATAATGCTGAGAAAAAAAAATTAGGTAGGATTAAAAATATCAAAGAAAATTCTACAATTAAATCGAGCGATTTTTATTCAAAAAGTAAATTAGAGGCTGATATCTTTATTCAAAAAATGAATAATAACACATCCTACACTATATTAAGAATAGCAAATGTTTTTAGTTATTCAAGAAATTCTAGGGCGTTTAGTTTAATTAGATTTTTATTAAAGAAAGGCATTTGGTTTAAATGTTCATACAATACAAGGTATCATTTTATCCATGCCATAGATGTTGCTTCAGCAGTTTTGCTTTGTGTTTTTAATCTTAGAAGATCAAGAAATAAAATTTATATTGTTGCAGATGATAACAATCAATTTCAGTTACATAAGGTTTATGCAAAAAGTTATAATCTTAAGCTTTTAATAATTCCAATTTCATTTAGATTTTTAAAGTTGATTAGTAAATATTTTTTCTTGCCAAAAAAAATACTTAATTTATTTTTTACAATCTCATCTGAAATAAATTACGATAATAATAAGATAAAAAAAGAATTAAATTTTAAAACCAGATATTCTTTAATAAATAAAATTATATAAGCCGCATATGAAACAAAAACTAACAATAGTATTAGTCTCGACTACAGCTTTTACGATTAGTGCATTTATGTTAAGTCACATAAAAAAATTAAGTAATTATTATGATCTTTTAATTTTTTGTAACAATGCAACATCACTAAAAAAAAAAGTTCCTAACAATGTGTCATTAGTTAATTTAAATTTTCATAGAAAACCAAACTTGATAATTGATCTTAAAACTTTTTTAATGTTGACATATTTAATGATAAAAAATAAACCATCCCTAACTATCTCGCTAAGCCCAAAAGCAGGATTTTTAACAGCTATATCTTCTTTTATCACAAGAGTACCATATCGTATTCATTGGTTTACAGGACAAGTTTGGATTACAAAAAAAGGTTTAGCTCGTAAATTTTATAAGATTATAGATAGAATAATTTTTAATCTTTCGTTACATGTTCTTGTAGACAGCCACTCACAAAGAAAATTTTTAATATCAAATAATATTATTTCAAAAAAAAAATCATCAGTATTACTAAATGGCTCTGTTGGAGGGGTTAATATTAAGAAATTTAAATTCAGTAATTCAAATAGAATTTCAAACAGAAGAAAATTCAATATTTCTACAAATGACTTTGTATTTCTATATTTAGGAAGGATTAATAGAGACAAAGGAATAATTGATATTATTGAAGCATTTCAAGGAATTCAAGATCTACACAAAGCATTTCTTCTTTTAGTTGGACCTATAGAGGATAAGAATATTAAAAATTTAATTAAAAATAATAAAAAAATTATCTATGTAGGTAAAACATCTACTCCTGAAGAATGGTTTTCGGTGGCAGATATTTTTTGTTTACCAAGTTATAGAGAGGGATTTGGATCAACTATTATTGAAGCTGGATCATGCAATTTACCTACACTTGGTTCTAATATTTATGGTATTAATGATGCAATAATAAAAAATAAAACAGGTTTTTTTCATAAACCTGGTAATGTAAATGATATTAAAAAAAAGATGTTATTTGTTCTCAAAAATAGAAATTTACTTAAAATATGGGGTCAAAAAGCAAAAAAAAGAGTCGAATTTAATTTTGATGAAAATTTACTGACTAAAAAACTATTAGAATTTTTTCATTCAAAAATAAATTGATTAAACTTACATAATTTATATGCCATTTTATTCCAACAAATCTATCCAAAAGATTGGTGCAATACTTAAAAGTGGAAAAGTTAATTATTGGACTGGCAATGAGTGTAAAAAATTTGAAAAAGAATTTTCTAGTTATATTGGAAATAAATATTCTATTACATTAACTAACGGATCTGCAGCATTAGAGATATCTTTACAATCATTAAACCTTAAAAAGGGGGATAATGTTATTGTATCTCCAAGATCATTCGTCATATCCGCAAGTTGTGTGTTAAATTTAGGTCTTAAACCTATTTTTGCTGATGTAGACAACAATGGAAATTTAAGCATTGACGGAATAAAAAAAACCTACAACAAAAATGTAAAAGCTATAATTGTTGTTCATTTAAATGGATTATCGTGTGATTTAGATCCAATTTTAAAATTTGTTAAACAAAATAAACTTTTTTTGATTGAAGATTGTTCGCAATCGCATGGTGCTTTATATAAAGGCAAGAAGGTCGGCTCGTTTGGACATATATCTACGTGGTCTTTCTGCCAGGATAAAATCATATCTACAGGAGGTGAGGGTGGAATGATTTCAACAAATAATAAAAATCTATGGTTAAAAATGTGGTCTTTAAAAGACCATGGTAAAAACTATAAAAGTGTTTTTTTAAAAAAACATAAAACTGGATTCAGGTGGCTACACGATTATCTAGGTTCAAATTATCGTATGACAGAAATGCAAGCTGTCCTTGGAAGGGAGCAGCTGAAATTACTAGATAAACAAATTAAAAAGAGAAATTTAATAGCAAATTTATACCTTAATGGGTTGAGGGATTATTATCAAAAACATGATATTTTAAAAAAAACAGATTTTAAATGTCAAACCTGCCCTTTGAAAGAAAGTATAAAGAATTGTGATAAATGCACTCATGCTTTCTACCGGCTAAATTTGTTTGTTAACAAAAATAAAATTAATCAAATTAAATTAATAAAACAGCTGAATAAAAATAAGATAAATTGTATTGCCGGATCTTGTCCTGAAATTTATAGAGAAAAGATATTTAAGAAATTAAAACTTTATCCAAAAAAAAGATTGTTTAACGCCAAATTACTTGGTGAGACTAGTATTATGTTTCCAATTAATCCATATAGAGCTTTAACAAAAATAAAGTCAGAAATTACCTCTATAAAAAAAATATTAAACAACTATCTGTAATTTATGTATCAAAAATATTTTAAAAGATTATTTGATGTAATCTTTAGTTTAAGCTTAATATTACTTTTATTTCCTATTATGATATTA
>Ga0209383_1000119_pt1 | contig 54988 bp, 50 predicted proteins | sample CoawatmetaG02DNA_FD_187510 | JGI IMG/M metagenome (GOLD analysis project Ga0209383, IMG submission 187510) | Marine microbial communities from the West Antarctic Peninsula - Coastal water metaG029-DNA (SPAdes) (version 2) | ecosystem: Environmental > Aquatic > Marine > Coastal ...
GCAAGTCCTGGACTCGACGTTTCGCAGCGCCAGTCAGGCCGCCGAATATCGCGCCAGGAACAGTTAGAATCGGAAACAGAATTGGGATCTGAATACCTCCGATCTCCGTATCGATAGTGCCAAGACCGCGCCCTTTATCGATGCCGTCTAATAAGCCATCGGTCTGCTTATTATAACTGCCGGTAACCGCTCTGTTAGCAGGAACGGTACTCGGCAATACCACTATCTTCTTGATCGTCGCACGATATTCATCGGCTAGGTACTCATCCGACTTTTGTGCCAGAGATTGCAGCTGCTGCGTAGCGACTGCCGCAAATATCAGCGTAGGTACACTGATCGCAGCCATAACAACGCTTACAATCCAGCTACGCAATGTTAACTTCATTTCATATCATCTCTCTTGTACCCGGCGAAGTCCGGATGCTCTCGCGGCCATACTAAAAGAAGCGACTCATCCACCTTCTGATTGCAAGCGTTGCTCCAACCAATCCAACGCTGTCTCTGCATAAATCATGCAGGCAACATTATTCACAAATGGATTTCCCTCATCGCGCTTCTCAAGCTTTGCCTGCATTCCGAAAAAGAACGGATGCGGAGACAATAAAATATCGCAATCGAGATCTGCTATCGCACCGGCGCTCTCAATAATCTGATGCGCGGCCGGGCCATCACTGAAATAATAACCCTCCGCAGAGACCGCTGACAGACTGTCGGCATATACGGTGTCGTAACATCCTCTGAGCGCACAAGATTCCCACGCCCAAGTTATGCCGCCAGGTGTATGTCCTGGCGTATAAATAGCCATTACGTCCACTGTCCCGACCGAAACAACTTCGCGGTCGCCTATCGCCACCACATTCTTTATGGCAGGAATTCCCGACGCATCGATGTAACGTAAATATTGTGGGTCATCGTCCTGCAGCTCACCGCTCATCAGAACTTGCTGTCCCGCATCACTGGTATATACAGCCGCGCCAGACATGCGTTGCAATGCATTGATGCCACCAGCATGATCATGGTGTCCATGGGATAGAAGGATGGCTTTGATCTCATGAGGATCAAAGCCCAGCTTGCGAATATTGGCGTCGATTAATGGAACTGATTGCGGCAGCGCTCCGTCAATGAGGATCAACCCGTCATCAGTTTCGATCAGAATTGACGAAAGGCCAGCGGTGCCGACGTACCAGGTATTACCATAGATTCGAAACGGTTCCTGAGGTGTGTTCCAGCTTACACAATTCGAACAGTCGAATGCTTCATCCGGCTCCAATTGCTTCGGTCCGCAAGCAACGATAAATAAGGACATGAGGACAATAGCCAACAATCTATTCATACAAGGGTTCGGTAAGACAGGCGAACAGCGGCAATCATCAGGAAAACCCCAAACAATATGCTGAGCCTCTTTTCGGAAAACAAATGCGCGATCTGCACCCCAAGCGATGCGGTCAGCACCGTCGCAGGTGAGATCAATGCGACGCCTATCAGGCTGACATAGCCAAGGCTCATCGCTGGCACACGCACATCGTTCCATCCAGCAATAATGAATCCGACGGTTCCCGGCAGGCTGATCACCAAGCCCAATAATGCAGCCGTACCAATGGCACGATGAATCGGCTGATTAAACAAAGTCAGTGTCATAACTGAAAACGTCCCACCACCGATACCCATCATACTCGACAGACACCCTATAGCGGTTGGGATCGCATTTATCAACGGACCACGAGGCACGTCATCAGTAAGGTTTCGACTTTCTGGAAAAAAAATCATTTTCACCGCAATGATTGATGCAAGCATCGCGAAAATAATCGCTAGCACACGACTGTGAACCTGCGCGGCAATCCACGTCCCGGCCAAAGCACCGAGCAAAATAAATGGCGCCCAACGCTTTACAATTTCAAAGTCGACGGCCTGACGTTGATGATGGCCGCGCGCGGATGAGATTGAGGTTGGAATAATGGTCGCCAAAGAAGTGGCGATCGCGACATGCATACGAATCGCCGGATCGACGCCAACGAATCCCAGGGCCATCTCAAGAACCGGAACGATGACGATCCCGCCACCAATACCGAACAGTCCTGCCAAAATACCCGCGACGCAACCAGTGGCCAGCATTGCCGCGCCAAGAATAAGGAAGCTATCCATCGTTACTGTCGGTATCAGCTTTTAAGCTGATCCGCATGAAATCTTAAGTGCTCCTCGATGAACGTGGAGATGAAGTAGTAACCGTGATCGTAGCCATCATGAATGCGTAGCTCCAGTGCTAGCCCACTTTCTTCGCAGGCGGCTTTCAGTAGCTCCGGCCTCAATTGCTCAACGAGAAAGGGGTCAGCAGCCCCTTGATCTACAAGTATTTTTCGGTAAGCACCCGGATCCGAAACGTTTCGGGCAACTTCACAAGAGTCATAAACAGCCCATGTCGCTGTATCGTCGCCGAGGTAATAACCCATCGCTTTTTTACCCCAGGGACTGTGCAAGGTTGTACAAATGGGTGCGAATGCTGATAACGAATTGAATATATCGGGATTTCTCAAACCGATTGTCAGTGCGCCGTGGCCACCCATCGAGTGACCAGTCAGGCCATGGCGATCTCGGTCGCCTGGGAAGTTATCAAAGATAACCTGCTGCAACTCCTGGGTCACATAGTCGTACATCTGATAATGCTGCGAGAAGGGCTGCTCCATCGAATTCACGTAAAACCCGGCGCCAAGGCCAAAATCATAACTGCCATCGGGGTCATCGGGAACATCATCGCCGCGTGGGCTTGTATCCGGCGATATGAGCATCAAACCGAGTTCAGCAGCAATGCGTTGAGCACCACTCTTAACCATGAAGTTTTCTTCGGTACAGGTTAGTCCCGATAGAAACGTCAGGACCGGAACCTTACCCGAAGCTGCCTGAGGTGGAACGAACACAGAGAACTGCATGTCGCAGTTGTTGACCGTCGAGGCGTGCCGATAAAAGCCGATTTTGCCGCCGAAGCAGCCTACTTCACTAAGTGTTTCAATAATCATGGTGGCCGATTATGGCCGACTATTACTCATTTGGAAATTACCAATTTCGAAACTAGCGCTTCTGAAATACTAACGTGCCGTTGGTACCGCCGAAACCGAAGCTATTCGTCATTACCGTCTTGAGGCCTGCGTTCTCGATCAAAGTTGTAACGAGTGGCTTGCCCACAACAATCGGATCGAGTTCATTGACGTTGATCGATGGAGCAATGAAATCATCCTGCATCATCAACAGACAATGAATCGCTTCCTGGGCCCCGGTTGCGCCCAGAGAATGACCACACATTGATTTAGACGATCCGAACCTTGGCATATCTTCGCCAAACAATTTGGACATTCCCTCGACTTCTTTCACATCGCCAACAGGTGTGCTGGTGCCGTGCGTATTGATGTAATCGATCGGACCCTCAACCGTTGAACGTGCCATATCCATGCAACGAATAGCACCCTCACCCGACGGAGCGACCATGTCGCTCCCATCCGACGTCGCACCGTATCCGACTAGCTCACCGTAAATCTTCGCCCCACGCGCTTTCGCATGCCCAAGCTCCTCGACAACTACCATTCCAGCACCAGCTCCGATGACAAAACCATCGCGCGTTGAATCATAAGGACGCGAGGCCGTTGCCGGATCGTCGTTGTATTTCGAAGACAAAGCACCCATCGCATCGAACAAGCATGCGAGAGTCCAATGCTCTTCCTCACCACCACCGGCGAACACAATATCCTGTTTGCCCAGTTGAATTTGTTCGGCTGCAACGCCAATACAATGTGCGCTGGTGGCGCAGGCTGATGTCAGAGAATAGTTAACACCCTTGATCTTAAATGGCGTCGCAAGACAGGCGGAAATCGAACTGCCCATCGTGCGCGTAACCATATACGGTCCAACTTTTCGCACTCCGCGAGCGCGCAGAATATCGGCACTCTTGACGATGTTCTCACTGGACGCGCCGCCGGATGCAGCAATAATGCCCGAGCGGATGTTTGATACGTCACTTTCCTCAAGGCCTGAATCGTCGATAGCTTGTTGCATTGCGATGTACGCATATGCTGCCGCATTACCCATAAATCGCAGAACCTTGCGATCGATAAGTTCCTTCGTATCAATATTGACGCTGCCGGACACCTGGCTGCGTAATCCCATTTCCTTGAACTCCTCGTTAGCAACAATGCCAGAGCGTCCAAGACGCAGGGATTCAGTAATATCTTCTTTTGAATTACCTAAGCAGGAAACGGCACCAAGGCCTGTTATCACGACACGACGCATTTATTGATCCTAGAAGTTTTCGATTGAAGTAAACAGCCCGACTTTTAAGTCTTCAGCTGTGTATATTTCGCGACCGTCGACGGACACGGTTCCATCGGCTATGGCGAGCACTAGTTTACGCGAAATTAGTCGTTTGATATCAATTTGAAACGTGACCAATTTTGATGTCGGTAATATTTGACCCGTGAACTTCACCTTACCAGCACCCAGTGCCCGGCCTTTGCCCTGATGTCCGCCCCAAACCAGATAAAAGCCAACCAATTGCCACAGAGCATCAAGACCCAAACAACCAGGCATAACCGGATCGCCTTCAAAATGACAATCAAAGAACCAGAGATTCGGGTTGATATCGAATTCAGCCTTGAGCTCACCCTTGCCGTATTTACCAGTATCGTTCGTTATCAGTGTGACTCGATCAGTCATGAGCATTGGTGGCTTAGGAAGTCGGCCGTTTTCCTTGCCAAACAGCTCACCGCGTCCCGCTCGAAGCAGGTCTTCGTAGTCATAGGAACTTTGGGGCGCTGGAAAAGCCTCAGCCGCTGAATCTGTCATATGCCCTCCGGCGTTAACGTGGATATCTGCCCAGATAGAGCATACATAATAACTGATTTTACGCCGTTAGCCTTCAGGGTGGTTTTGAAATTGCGCCAATTGACCTTCGGCAGAATGGCATCCTCGTCACTCAAGGATACCACGCACCATGAATGCCGATCAGGACGAAGACAGCTCAAGTGCGCAATAGGCCGCCCCGAGGAGCCCAGGGTCATCGTGGGTAATCAGCAGCGTAGGGATACGTTCCATGTAAGTGCGCTGACGGCCTTTGCTCTCAAACGCGTTTCGAAACCCACTGTTTTGCAGTAATGTCGGGTATCGTTTTACAATTCCACCGGCCAAATAAACGCCGTCCGTCGCGCCCATGCATAGAGCCACATCACCGGCTATCTGGCCAAGAATTTCGAAGAATATATGCGTAGATTCAACAGCCCGCGGATCACCGCCCTCGAGACCCTCTGCAAAAATTTCTTTCGCAGATAATTGGGTTCGCTGCTCGCCGTAGATCAGCGTCAAAGCCCAATAGATATTTTCTATTCCTGACCCGGATACCAGTCGCTCCATGGATACACGATCAAAATTATTTCGCAAAGCGTGAAGAAGCTCTACCTGAATCTGAGACTTAGGCGCGAAGCTAATGTGCCCACCTTCCCCAACGATGGGAATCACTACATTTGCACGCCGAATGAGGCCGGCTATGCCGAGCCCAGTTCCAGGACCGATTATCGCAACGTTAAATTTATCAACGGGTAGCGATGTCCGTTCCGGCAATCCAACCGATTGGGAATCTGCTTCTTGCAGTTGCAGTATCGAATATGCGACGGCTTCAAAATCGTTCAACAGCTGTACAGTGTCGATACTGAAATCCCTTCCCATACTTGCCGCGTCCAGTGTCCAGTGATTATTTGTAATTTGCACCGTCTCGGCAATTATCGGACCAGCAGCGGCTAGGCAAATTACGTCGGGTGAGTCCGCGGACACGTCGTCCAGGTAGTGTCGAATCGCATCATCCGCCGATGCGAAATCCGCACATTTTAATGTCACCGCATCGTGAAAGCCTGGTTGCTCAGGACTTACCAGCGCAAAGCGCGCATTAGTGCCACCGATGTCACCGATCAATAAAGTTTTATCTGTCATGCTTTTATGCTCTCATACCAGCAGGCTGGCCGCATCCGAAGTCTTTTCAGTAAAACAAGCTGGCACCGGACTCGGCACTTCCAGCGCGCTCACGAAACGCACCAAATAATTCACGGCCCATTCCCTGTTGAGGAGCCTCGACCAATACGGGCTCCCTGCTAGCGATATCATCAGTTGCTTCTGCACTCAGCAGGCCATTGGCAGCGTCAAGAGTAATGACATCACCATCTCGAATCTTCGCGATGAGCCCGTCGCACAATGCTTCTGGCGAAACCTGTATCGCCGCGAGTACTTTGCCCGATGCGCCGGACATACGCCCGTCCGTGACCAGCGCAACCTTGAAGCCGCGGTTTTGCAAAACGCCAAGATACGGAGTCAGCTTATGCAATTCGGGCATGCCATTTGCGCGCGGTCCCTGACACGATAATATCACCACGAAGTCTTGCTCCAACTCACCGTTATTGAACGCGTCAACAAACGCTTGCTGAGAATGAAAAACCTTGGCCGGCGCTTTAATTGAGTGATATTTCGGATCAACGGCGGACACTTTCACCATCGCCCGACCGAGATTTCCTGAGACTAATTGCAATCCACCCTCCTTGCTAAACGGATTGGACGACGGCCGCAAAATATCCTCATCCAATGAAACAGGTTGAGTGTCTTTCCAGACCAGGTCGCTACCGTCGAGGTGCGGCTCTTTGCAAAAACGGTGCAGCCCAGAACCGAGAATAGTATTCACTTCCTCATGTAACAAGCCGTTGTCCAACATGTCGGACATGATGAAACCGAGTCCACCCGCGGCATGAAAATGATTGACGTCCGCCGTCCCGTTTGGATAGACACGTGACACCTGCGGAATCACGGTGGACATCTCTGAGAAATCCTGCCAGTCAATCTGAATTCCAGCCGCTTTTGCTATCGCGACGAGATGAATCGTGTGATTCGTGGAACCGCCAGTCGCCAGCAACCCGGCGATACCATTAACGATCGCCTTCTCGTCGACTATGTCTGCAAGCGGCAAATAGTCATCCGTTAAGTTGGTCTTCGCGAGCACCGTCGGCACCGCCTCCGCAGTTAACTGATCGCGGAGCGCCGTACCGGGATTGATGAACGAGCCGCCGGGCAACTGCAGCCCAATGAACTCCATCAACATCTGATTGGTATTCGCCGTTCCGTAAAACGTGCAGGTCCCGGGCGCATGATACGCCGCCGATTCAGCTGCTAGCAATTCGTCTCGACCGATGTTGCCAACCGCGAATTCTTCTCGAACTCTGGATTTTTCCTTGTTGCCAAGTCCTGAAACCATTGGACCCGCTGGTACGAACACAACGGGCAGATGACCAAACGACAAGGACCCAATGAGGAGACCCGGCACAATCTTGTCGCAAATACCAAGGCAAAGTACGGCGTCAAACATGTTGTGGGACAAAGCGACAGCGGTCGACAGCGCGATCACATCTCGACTGAATAAGGAAAGGTCCATGCCATCCTGCCCTTGCGTCACACCGTCGCACATCGCCGGAACACCGCCCGCGAACTGAGCGACGGCGCCATGTTTGGCCGCCGCTTCTCTTATCTGTGTCGGATAGGTTTCGAAAGGCTGATGAGCACTCAGCATATCGTTGTAGGCAGAAACGATCGCGATGTTGGCGACTATTCCGGCTGACAACGCTGATTTATCGTCGCTTCCGCTAGCCGCGAATCCATGAGCCAAGTTACTGCATGGCAGCGTCCCGCGGGCCGGGCCCTCGTTCGCTGCATCTACAATACGTGCAAGATAATCAGCGCGGCTGTCTTTGCTACGTTCGACGATGCGCTTCGTTACTGTTTCGATTGTGGAATTCATTCAGGGTGCCCAATAAAGCGTAACTGGTGATTTTTGCTGCGCGAGAAGCGCCGCAATCGGATAGGTCGTATCGCCCGACTTGGCCTGTTCATAGATTTTCAATTTCTCTTCGCCGAAGAAAAGCAAAAGAATTTCGTTACTACGGAGCATTGCAGCGAGCGTCATACTAATTCTGGGATGAGGACTAGCATCAGTGCAGACTGGAATGTAAAAGCGTTCATTACCGAGGTCCAAGTCTATCTGTAAACTTTCTGAGTCTGGAAATAAAGAAGCGAAATGCCCGTCTGCGCCCATACCTGCCATTACACAAGCAAAGCCGTTTCCCGGTAGCTGTTCTTGTAAGGCCTCACAGCATTCTTCGACCGACAGGTTGTCCCGAAATATTGATAAGACCCTGCCTGAGCTCGCATCATTGAGAAGCAGCATCTGACGGACTAAGCGCTCATTACTGTCATTATGAAAATTCGGTACCCAGCGTTCGTCAGTCAGGGCCACTTGTATGTCTTTCCATCGTAGAGGGTATGCAGATAAATAGTCGAAGCACTTCGCCGGTGACGTTCCCCCACTCACCGCAAAGCTAGCCTTTTCGTTCTTGATTAGTTGATCACTAACAAGCCCGGCAATACGAGCCGCGACCGCCGCGGAAGCCCCGTCGCGCGATGCGAATTTCTGTTCCGTCACCACCCTAGTTTTCCTGATGCCAGCTGCGGCCGTCGCGGTCGAGCAATAGCGACGAGGCGGTGGGACCCCAAGACCCGGATACATAAGACTCGACCTTTTGCTTCGAATCTTGCCAGCCTTCGATAATACCGTCGATCCACTCCCAGGCAGCTTCAACCTCGTCGCGACGCATGAATAATGCCGGATTACCACGTAACACCTCCATCAGTAATCGCTCATAAGCATCGGGGTATCGAATGCCAAAAGTCTCGGCGAAACTTAAATCCAGTGACACTGGCCGCAAATTGAATCCGCCCGGTCCGGGCTCTTTTGCCATCACCGAAAGTTGCACACCTTCGTCCGGCTGCAATCGAATCCTGAGGAGATTTGGCGTTACATTGTATTCCTGTTCCGGAAAAATCGAATGCGGGACGTCCTGAAACTGCACAATAATCTCAGAGTGTTTGGCCTTCAAGCGCTTGCCGGTGCGAAGGTAAAAAGGAACACCCGACCAGCGCCAATTTTCGATCTCGAGTTTTAAGGCAACAAAAGTTTCAGTCGTACTATCTTTATTCGATAGTTCATCTACGAAACCAGGTACTGTTTTTCCATTGATTGCGCCATCTGAGTACTGTCCACGAACAGTATTTGCCCTGGCGTCTTCCGCTGCAATTGGTTTCAACGAGCGCAGGACTTTGATTTTTTCGTCGCGAACAGCGTTCTGATCAAGACTTGATGGAGGTTCCATCGCGAACAAACAGACAAGCTGCAACAGATGGTTTTGCACCATGTCGCGCAAAGCACCGACACCGTCATAGAACTCGACACGTCCACCAACGCCAAGATCCTCTGCAACCGTAAACTGCACATGATCAATTGCACTGCGTCGCCACAGCGGCTCAAACAGAGAATTGCCAAAACGAAGGGCTAACAGGTTTTGTACGGTTTCCTTGCCTAGATAGTGATCGATACGATAGATCTTATTTTCCTCAAAACACTCACCCACCGCGTTGTTAATTTCGCGAGCGGATTCAAGATCTTGCCCCAGTGGTTTTTCGAGAACGATACGACTCGTATCCGTGATAAGGCCGTTTGATTTGAGGCCATTAGCTATCGCGCCAAACAAACTTGGTGCTGTCGCGAGATAGGCTACCCTCACTCGGTCCTCATGACCGGAAAGAACATTGACTAGATCACCCCAACTGTCATGCAGAAGCGCGTCAGCTTGCAAATAATGCAATCGTTGCTGGAATGATTGCCAATGTGCGTCGTCGAAATCTCCTTCAGCGAGATTGCTGCGCAAAGATTCTTCGACCATGCCCAGATAGTCGCTCTGCTCTAATCCGCCGCGACTGGCCGCGATGATGCGACTGTCGGCAGTAAGCTGGCCATCGCGATCGCGATGGTAAAGTGCCGGCAATAACTTACGCATTGCCAGATCGCCAGTGCCACCGAAAATAATCAGATCGAACGGGTCGACGGGAATAAGTTGTGCCATGGGATTTCCCTCAAATTTTATGAAAGTTTACTACATATTGTAATAAAATAGCCAAAAAAAGTGGTAAAAATGAAATATTCAATGTAGTTTTACTACATGTTTTCTCAAATAAATCAGTCTCTGGAAGAATTCAGCCCGTCAGAAAGACGTGTCGCCGAGTGGATTCTCGCCCACCCCAAAGAGGCCATTGGCGCCACTCTGGCACGTATGTCGGCCGAGTGTGAAACCAGCGAACCGACCGTCGTACGATTTTGCCGGCGTGTCGGTTTGGCTGGCTTTCGCGAGTTAGGCATCCGCTTGACCGAATCACTCAGCACTCCTGGGAGTTTTGTTCACAGGGACGTGCGGCCGGATGACGCATCTTCGGACGCTGTGCTGAAGGTAATGGACGCTTCGATACAGACCTTGATCGATATGCGGGCTCAGTTGTCGCGCATGCCTATCGATAGTGCAGTAGAAAAGATGGTGGGTGCTCGTCAAATCGCGTTTGCAGGGCTTGGTGCTTCGGGGCATGTTGCTCGCGACGCCTGCCACAAGTTTTTTCGCTTGGGTATGCCCTGCTCATCCCTGATCGACACACCGATGATTTTGCAGTTTGCTTCAATCGCGGAATCGGATGACGTCTTGGTGCTGTTGTCGCATACAGGTCGCTGGGCCGAATTTGCGCACGCAGCCAGACTCGCAACCGATCGCGGTGCCACGGTCATCGCGATCACGAATCCCGACTCAGATCTAGCAAGAGAGGCCACTTTGCTGTTTCCATGCCAGATCGTAGAAGACACAAGTGTTTACACACCAATGAGTTCAAGGCTTGCACAACTTGCGCTCCTCGATGCCATCCATGTAGCGCTAGCGCTGGCCAGTGGCGAACGAGCGGCAGATCGGCTTCGTAGAACCAAGGACGCACTTCTGCAACCTAGTCATCCAGTGGTAGTACTGTTGAGTACTTGACTCGACGCAAGATAAACGTCGAACTGGCAGACCCTACGACCTTGTGTTTCAGGATCTCTGAGTTCAGAAACTCGTTAGTAAGAATCCATGTCCTATAACAACACATGCACATACCGGACATTCAGAATGAGTCTTGATCAAACGAAAAAAGCCCCGCAGATTATCCGGGTCACTCCCGGAGTCACTACGATGCTTCTATATGGTGGTGAAGGGTGGATTTGAACCACCGACCTACGGGTTATGAGTCCGTCGCTCTAACCAACTGAGCTACATCACCTAATTTGGGCCGCAGATTCTCCTGATGCCGCAGCAAGCTGTCAAGACAATACTAGTCCGTCCTACCAAATACGAACCCAGTCGTCAGCAGCGATTCACATACCATCACCTTCCTTGATATCAAACGCAAACGCCTCGTGGAAAGCATCCTAGGTACGCGTTGACTTATCCAGCGCATCGAGATGAACGCCAGATACCAGCGCCACCTCATCTTTTTAGCTGCAGGTCACGGCTAGCAACGCCATTACCAGAAAAATTGTTGTTGTTATTTTCCTCATTACTCTACTCCTGACCCGAACTCAGACATTAAACCGGAAGTGCAAGATATCGCCTTCCTGCACGATGTACTCCTTGCCCTCGAGGCGAAGCCGGCCTGCTTCCTTCGCTCCTTGCTCGCCATTACCTGTGACGAAATCATCATAGGCAACTGTCTCTGCCCGGATAAATCCCTTCTCAAAATCGGTATGTATCTCACCAGCCGCTTGTGGTGCTGTAGCGCCAACCTTGGTCGTCCAAGCACGTACTTCTTTTTCGCCCGCGGTAAAGTAGGTTTGTAAGCCAAGCAAATTGTAGCCATGCCGAACTACGCGGTTCAGACCCGGCTCATCAAAGCCCAGGTCAGAGAGGAATATTTCTTTGTCTTCATCGTCGAGGAGCGCAATCTCCGCCTCGATCGCAGCGCATATTGCGACGACCTCGGCTCCCTCATTGCTTGCGTATTGACGAACGGCATCAAGGTGAACATTATTTTCGAAGCCGCCTTCATCAACGTTCGCAACATACATCACGGGCTTGTTTGTAATCAGGTGAACGCCCCGTAAGATTTCGTTCTGCAGGTCAGATTTTTTAAGCGAACGAACCGCCAAGCCCTCATCGAGATGAGCTTTGATGCCCGCCAATGCATCCCGATGCGCTATCGCGTCTTTCTGTCCAGTCTTAGCTGTCCGTGCAGCACGGTCAAATTGCCGCTCGATAGACTCTAGATCAGCTAGAGCGAGCTCAGTGTTGATCGTTTCAATGTCGTCCAACGGATCGACCTTCCCCGCTACGTGAGTAATGTCACCATCCTCAAAACAGCGAACCACATGAGCAATCGCGTTAGTCTCACGAATGTTCGCCAGGAACTGATTGCCCAGACCCTCGCCCTTCGAGGCGCCTGCAACTAAGCCCGCAATGTCAACGAACTCCATCGTCGTCGGTAGTATCTTTTGTGGCTTCACAATGCCGGCAAGTACCGTTAGGCGCGGATCAGGCACCGGAACGATTCCGACGTTCGGTTCTATCGTGCAGAACGGGTAGTTTTCCGCCGCAATTTCAGCCGAAGTCAATGCGTTAAACAGGGTCGATTTGCCAACATTCGGTAAGCCGACGATGCCACAGGTAATAGTCATTTGATTTTACTCTTTCGTATGTAGTGCTTTGGTTGCTGCGTTGAGACCATCTTCGATCAATAGCGGCATAACCGCGATTGCCTCATCAATGTTGTCTTCGATCGATCGCTCAACGTCTCTAGATCCGCGCTTCAGGACGTAGTTGGTCACCTGACTCTTGTCACCGGGGTGGCCAACACCTAGGCGTAGGCGAACGAATTCGGCTCCACAATGCTGAATAATGTCGCGCAGACCATTGTGTCCACCATGACCACCACCCACCTTAAAGCGCGTCGTGCCTGGCGGTAAATCGATCTCATCATGCGCCACCAGGAGCTCCGTCGCCTTCAGTCGATAGTAGTCCATGACGCTCCTGATCGGGCCGCCGCTAAGGTTCATATAGCTTTGCGGTTTAACCAACCAAACGTCATCACCATGCAGCTTGACCTTGCAATAGTCCGCATCGAATTTCTTTTCATAGCGAAAACTGCCGCCATACTTCGCCGCCAACGAGTCCACAAACCAAAAACCGGCGTTGTGCAGAGTGCGCTCGTATTTTTCCTCAGGGTTACCGAGGCCGGCGATAATTCGAATCGTGTCTGGCATAGCATGGCAATGTTAAACAAAAAGACCGCCAGATGGCGGTCTTTTTGTATTTCTTGCGAACGAGATTACTTGTCTTTGGACTCTTCGCTGGATGCATCTTCGGCAGATTCGTCGTCTGCTGCTTCGCCTTCTCCACCAACTGGTACTTCCGCGCCCTCGACGATGTCTTCCTCAATTAGCGCCGCTTTGATCACATGGATCGAAACGATTCCCTGATCGTTCTCTTCGCCGGCCACGAGGCCGAGAATCTCTACGCCTTCCGGCAGCTTGATATCAGAAAGGTGCAACATTGCGTCCAGCTCCAGCTCGGATACGTCGACTTCGAGGTATTCAGGCAGGTGCTTCGGCAAACAGGAAACTTCAACGTCGTTCATGAGGTGAGACACGCTGCCGCCGCCATCTTTAACGCCTGGAGCAACATCTTCACCCAAGAAGTGAAGTGGGATATTCATCTTGATCTCCACATCATCGACGATGCGCTGGAAATCCATGTGCATAATCATATGCTTTGCAGGATGGCGTTGCAGATCCTTCAAAATCGCAGCCTGTGATTTTTCACCCACCTTGATATTCAGGATGCTCGAATAGAACGACTCGTTCTCGAGCTTCTTTAATACTTTGTTCTGATCAAACATCAGTGACCTTGGCGGACGCCCGGCACCGTATATGATTGCAGGAACTTTACCCTTATGACGCAGGCGGCGGCTCGCACCTTTCCCCTGGTCTTCGCGGAGTTCTGCAATTAGATCGAAATTGTCTTTCATGACTATTCTCCACTAACTGGTTTTTTGTTAGAGATTATCCAACATTAAAATACACGTGAATCGCGACCAATCCACGCAAGGGCGCGCATCTTAACGTACTGACTAATCGAGGTAAAGAGAGCTAACAGATTCGTCGTCGGAGATTCGTCTCATCGTCTCTGCCAGCAGTTCAGCCGTCGACAACTGGCGAATTTTTGAGCACGCCTGAGCTTCTTCATTGAGCGGAATTGTATCCGTCACCACAACCTCGGTGAGGTCGGATTCGGAGATTCGTCCCACGGCCGGACTGGATAGCACCGCGTGCGTGATGTAGGCCGTCACACTTGTTGCGCCGCGATCTTTCAAGGCGCTCGCCGCATGGCATAAGGTGCCAGCGGTATCGACCATGTCATCAATCATGACGCAGTTCTTGCCTTCGACCTCACCAATGATGTTCATAACCTCGGATTGGTTGGCTTTGTCACGACGTTTGTCGATGATGACGAGATCAGCATCTCCGAGACGTTTGGCGAGTGCTCGGGCTCGAACCACACCGCCTACGTCGGGTGATACAACCACCATGTCCTCGTATTTCTGTTTCCAGACATCACCGAGCAATAAGGGAGACGCGTAAACATTATCTACAGCGATATCAAAAAAGCCTTGAATCTGGTCGGCGTGCAAGTCGACCGTCAGAATACGATCAACACCTGCGGTCGCAAACATTTTTGCGACCAGTTTGGCGGTAATCGGCACTCGGGCCGAGCGCGGACGTCGATCCTGCCTAGCAAAACCGAAATAAGGGACCACGGCCGTAATACGCGCAGCGGAAGCGCGTCTGGCCGCATCCACCATGACCAATAGCTCCATGAGGTTCTCGGCGGCCGGCGGACAAGTCGGCTGGATGATAAAGGTCTCTCGGCCACGAATGTTCTCGAGGATTTCGACGTTGTGTTCGCCGTCCGAGAAGTGGCCTACATGGGCGCGTGCTAGTGGAACTCTTAAACAACGAGCGATTTCTTGTGCTAGTTGCGGATGGGCGTTGCCCGAAAAAACTGCCGTTGTTGCCAGATCCACGATGCCCCCTTAGGCAATAAGATGGCTGGGGCGGCAGGATTCGAACCTGCGGTACACGGGATCAAAACCCGATGCCTTACCGCTTGGCTACGCCCCAATCAGAGTTTGCTATCTTGTTGCGATGCGATTGTGCTGTCACGCTCGTCTACTGTCAACGCTGGTAGAACATCCATTTTTCGATGACTATACGTACGCGGGTGTCGAGGTTACTCGCCGTCAAATTGCGCGGCATCTCCTGCCCTGCGCTTTCACGATAGCGCGAGATTTTCAGCGTCCAGTCGTTTTGCTGAAGACTGACCAGACGCCCGGACTCATCGACCTCGGCTTTGGCCTCCACTGAAGGGTCTTCAATACCTAGTGCCCAGTAGCGAAGGCTATTGATCGGGATCGTCCAGCCATAACGGTAGTAGAGTTCCGCTTCCGGATTCTGCAATATGGTCGTAATCCCGTCCTTGCCCGTCAGGGACACCACCCGCCTATCGCCTTCAATTTTTACCGTGCCGATACCAAGTGGCCCACTAATTGTCGCGTAAAATGCATCACCAGTTTGAGCCCAGTTGAATTTGCCGTTGAAGCCCTCTTCTCCGGCTTTAACGGCGATGCGACCCCGAAACTCCCAGTCATCTAATTCTACGAGCGCTTCCTGCCGCAAACCCCAGGTCGCAATGTCCGGCAAATTAATGCTGGGCCGTGCGGTGGCGCAGCCGGACAGAATCGTCAGGCACAGGCCAAGCCAAGCCAACTGGGCGAGCTGACCCTCAGGGCGTTTCTGTGAAATAACGATCACGAACATTTTTCAATAACTCGCTCTCCGGCATAGATTTCTCTGCAAATTCAAGCACTTCTAACGCCTCATCATGGCGCTTAAGTTCCGCAAGAACCTCGACTATATGTGAAGCAACCTCGTGATCCGGAAGCCACTCATAGGCACGTCGCAACTTAGCCAGCCCTTCTTCATGGCGGCCGGTTTTGTAGAGAACCCATCCAAGGCTGTCAAGAATCGCGGGGTTTCCAGGCTCTAAGGCCAACGCTTCTCGTATGAGCCCCTCGCTCTCAACGAACTGGTCAGTTCGATCCACCAACGCATAGCCCAGCGCATTGAGTGCCAGTGCACTGTCCGGCCAGCGTTTCACTACGGCTCGATACGCAGCCACCGACTCGTCGATTCGCCCAACTCGGAGCATTATCTCGGCACGACCTAGAAACAAGCTTTCGTTATCAGGGCGGAACTCGATCGCCTTCTCATACAGATCCAGCCCTTCTTCATAACGCGCCAGCGAAACCAGCAGCTGAGCCTTCAGCGCTATTACTTCGACCGCGAAGTTTGGCGACGCCTCCGCAAATTTCTCAAGAAGGTCTAATGCACCGCCAACATCATTCAGTTGATGAGCGAGTAGCGCGCTCGCCCGACGTTGCGAAATGATTGCGTTCGCTCCGTAGCGAACCTCCCCGTAAAGGCGCACTGCGCGTTCGTATTGCTCTCGGTAATGCGAAATACGAGCGAGATAAAACAGCGCATCCATCCGATACTGGCCGGACGCCAACAAATCCTGGAAGTCACCCCATGCAGCATCCAGACGCTCCAGGCGGAAATTAATGATCCCCATCAGGCGAAGCGCGTCATCACGGCCATTCTGATCCATAAGGACTTGGTTCACCTGACTCAAAGCATCGTCATTCCGGTCCACCATCATGTAAAGAGTCGCCAGCTCCATTCGCGCGTCCGGGTCCGGATAGGCGCTATCGCCGATAATATGAGCGAGATAATCGATCGCCTCATCTTTCTTGCCTTCAACCATCAAGGCACGTGCGTACAGCAACTTAGGCCGATCAAACTCAGGGTCCAGCTTCATCGAGCGAGTCGCACGTTCCTTAGCGTATTCAGTGTCACCCACCTGCAGAGCGAGTATGGCCACGGCGAAGTGTGCCATCGCTGAATCACTATAGGGCTTGGCCAAACTTCGCATCAGTTTGTCGGCACGCTTGGGGTATTGCTCATCGCTCAGATAACCAACCAACGACAAGAGCCGTTTGCCCGGGTCTTCCGGATGCGCTTTTATCAACCACTCGAACTGGCGCCTTGAGTTCTTGAGGTCGTCGACCCGGAAGTACAGCTGCCCCAGAAAGGCGCGAGCTTCATCGCTTTTCTTATCGAGCTTGATCCAGCGCTTAGCGGCCAGTAGCGCCTCGTCGTTGAATCCGTAGGTAAACCCGAGCCGAGTCGCTTTCCGGGCAAGTTCGACGCTTTCACTTAATTCCGCAGCCTTGCGGTACTCGACTGAAGCAGTCAGGTATTCATTGCGTTGCAGGGCCCTTTCGGCCTGCAATACGTGCACACTGGCCTCCAATGAGGTGCCCTCATCAGCTAAAACCTGTGCAGAACTCAAAAAAATCGTAAGAGAAAACAGCAAAATCAGCCTTTTTGCTGACCGCCGTCGACAGTGCTGTAGCATAAATATCTCGTCCATTTATTACAGAGACAAGGAAGTGGCGGTTCAGTTCGCTTATGATACGCACTCTGTAATCCTTCGGTGCCATATCAGCGCCGCCAAAAGACGTTATGCCGCTGCAAATACTCGGGCTGAACCATAACACGGCACCTGTCGAAATTCGCGAGCAAGTCGTCTTCTCGGGAGACGGCATTGCGCGTGCGCTCACCAGCGTGGCCGCGCTTCCGGGTATCGACGAAGTTGTTCTTCTGTCGACCTGCAACCGGACCGAGTTCTATATCATTGCGGACGGCGGCGGCTGTGAACAATTGTATCAATGGTTGCATAGTGACCGAAATCTCGACCGGTCTTTTGCAGACTCCATGTTTACGCGTAACGGCGATGCGGCTATCCGACATATCTTTCGAGTGGCCTGTGGGTTGGATTCAATGGTCCTCGGCGAGACGCAAATTCTCGGACAGTTAAAAGATGCCTTCCGTCAGGCGCAGGATGCCAGTACATTGCAGAATCAACTAGGTCGGCTGCTACAGCACACTTTCGCGGTTGCGAAGAAGATACGAACGGATACACAGATAGGCGCCAGACCAGTGTCGATAGCGTCCGCAGCAGTCAATCTCGCCAATCAATTTTTTGCTGGATTCACGAAACACACAGCGTTATTGGTTGGTGCTGGAGCCACTATCGAATTGCTGGCGAAGCATTTGTCGAGCAAGGACATTGGTCGGCTGTTTATTGCAAACCGCAGCATTGATCGAGCCCGCGATCTGGCCGGACAATATGGTGGATTCGCTGTGCCACTTTCCGAGATTGAAGGCATCTTGCCGGAAGCTGACATATTGATCTGCTCGACTGCCAGCCCTGACCCAATCATCCGTATTTCACATATGGAGGTCGCCATAAAGGCACGCAAGCGAAGACCGATTTTCGCTGTCGACATCGCGGTGCCGCGAGACATTGAGCCCGGCGCTGGCGATCTCGAGGACGTCTATCTGTATTCCATTGATGATCTCGACAGAGTCATTCAGCGGGGCCAGGGCAACCGAAAAGCGGCGGCCATCGAGGCGGATAAACTGCTGGATGAAGAAATTCGACGCTACCAGAGTATTGAGTGGTCCAAACAAGCGGTCCCGGTCATCGCCGCTCTACGTGAGCAATGTGAGACGATTCGCGACGAGGTAAATACTTTAGCGCAACGGCGTCTGGCCCGAGGTGAGTCTCTACATGACACTATAGAATATGCGACAGCAGCGCTCATGAAAAAAATGCTGCATAACCCCAGCGTTTCATTACGCAAAGCTGGCGAGGACTCCAACGAGGAGTTGATCGATGCTGCTCGCATACTTTTTGATCTCAACACCGACAAAAAAGAATAGACAGTGAAAGAATCAATACGCTTTAAGCTTGAGTCCGTTAGCGATCGCTTTGAAGAGATCGCAGGCCTGCTAGCCGATCCCGATGTCATTGGAGATCAAAATCAGTTTCGTGATTTGTCGAAGGAATACTCGCGCGTCGAGCCGGTGGTCAACTTATTCAAAGAGCACGAAGCACTAGCTGAGGACATCACGGCGGCCGAGGAAATGACCAACGATTCCGAGACCGAGGTGCGTGACATGGGCCGCGAGGAACTTGAAGCGCTAATGAGCCGACAAGACGCTCTGCTTGTTCAATTGCAGAAGTCACTTATTCCCCCTGACCCTCATGATGCAGCTAACGTTTACCTCGAAATTCGCGCCGGTACCGGCGGTGACGAAGCCGCTATTTTCGCTGGTGACCTGTTTCGCATGTATTCGCGATTCGCGGAAGCGACTGGCTGGTCGCTCGAAATCATCTCAGCTCGCGAAGGCGATCACGGTGGATACAAAGAAATTATTAGTCGCATCACCGGCAACAGTATTTTTGCCAAACTAAAATTCGAGTCGGGTGCGCACCGTGTGCAACGCGTACCAACGACAGAGTCTCAGGGACGCATTCACACTTCAGCATGCACGGTTGCGGTGTTACCCGAACCGGATGAAGTCGAAGAGGTTGACATCAATCCGTCTGATCTTCGCGTCGATACCTATCGCGCATCGGGTGCGGGTGGTCAGCATGTTAACAAGACAGATTCAGCGGTGCGACTAACGCATTTACCGTCCGGAATCGTTGTCGAATGCCAGGACGAACGCTCGCAGCATAAGAATCGGGCGCGTGCTATGTCTTTACTTCAGGCTCGATTGCTCGACACACAAGTGGCGGAGCAAGAAGCAGAACATGCCGCGACACGAAAACTACTGGTCGGCTCAGGCGACCGATCTGAACGGATTCGCACCTATAACTACCCGCAGGGACGCGTAACCGACCATCGCATCAATCTGACCTTGTACAAGCTCGACGAGATTGTCGAAGGTGGACTTGAGCAGGTTATCGAACCTCTGATCAATGAATACCAAGCGGATCAGCTCGCTGCATTGGGCGAATAGGATTACTGAACGACAAACTCAGACTTGTCTTCGCAGATAATTCAAAACGTCAGATCGAGTGATGAGACCCACGAAGTCCTCGCCATCCAATACAGCTGCATAGGGCTGAACGCGAAGCATGGCAACAAGACTATTGACGCTCGCTGTTTTATCGAGCTTTATGAACACTGACTCCATCGCGTCTTCCACAGGTGCTGCCATTAGCTCTGGATGCCCATAGACGAACTGAATAATAGCGTCCTCTGTAACGATACCGACTAGGCGCCCCCCGTCCATAACGGGTAGCTGCGAGAATCCAGCATTACGCAATCGATTATGTGCTGTGGTCAACACGTCCGTCGGTCCGACTGTAATAGTTGCCTGTTCGCCATGCGGTCGACCGACGAGGTCTCTAAGATCCCCAAAACTTTCGCGCTCTATGAATCCCTGATCTTCCATCCAGAAATCATTAAACAGTTTAGACAGATACTTATTTCCGGTGTCGCAAGCAAAGGTAACAACTCTCTTGGCCTCAGTTTGCTCGCGACAATATTTTAGGGCTGCCGCCATACAGGTTCCGGATGACGAGCCGGCGAGAACACCTTCCTGTCTCAACAGATTACGTGCTGCGGCGAAAGACTCGGCGTCGCTTATCGCATAGGCCTTGGTCACTTTTTCGAAATTGGCGATATCAGGAACAAAGTCTTCACCTATACCTTCAACAAGCCAGCTGCCGCCAACGTCCATTTCACCCTTGTTGATCCAATTCGTCAGAACAGAGCCGACCGGGTCGGCCAAAATCATATCGACCTGCGGAGCATTCTCAGCGAGGTATTTACCGATGCCACTCACTGTGCCGCTAGACCCAACGCCTAAAACAATCGCATCGAGGTCGCCGTCCATTTGTTTGAGGATTTCTGGCGCAGTACCGGTCTCATGTGCCAGAGGATTATCAGGATTACCAAATTGATTGATGAAATAGGCGCCCTTTTCTTCCGCAATTTTCCTACCAAGATCCTGGTAATACTCCGGATGACCTCGACCCACGTCGGATCGTGTCAACACCACTTTAGCCCCCATAGCGCGGAGATTGAATATTTTCTCCTGGCTCATTTTGTCGGGCAGAACGAGAATCAGGTGATAGCCTTTGCGCGCTGCGACCAGCGCAAGACCCAGACCGGTATTTCCTGCTGTGGCTTCAACCAGCGTATCGCCAGACTTGATGTCACCGCGCTTTTCCGCCTGCTCGATCATCGAAATACCGATGCGATCTTTTATCGACCCACCCGGATTCATTAGTTCGAGCTTAAGGAACAGGCGACACGGACCTGTGTCGATATTGGTAACTTCGAGCATCGGCGTTTCACCAACCATCTCAAGAATGTTGGAATACACTTTCATAGACGCATAAACTACGTTGTTATTTGCGAGCGAGTTTACACTAGATGAGACTAGATGCCGTCATAAGCGACGCCGTATCGCGCCTGTCCGACCGCAGTGATTCGGCCTGTCTCGACGCTGAGATTCTGCTGTGCCAGACGATCAATGTACCTCGAAGCTATCTCTTCGCGCATCCTGAAGATGTGCTGGACGAGCTAACGCGCGATCGATTCGAGGCGCAGCTGCAGCGGCGTATCAGCGGGGAACCAATTTCTTACATTACGGGTACCCGAGAATTTTGGTCGCATGATTTTCTCGTCAGTCCGGCGACACTGATTCCTCGACCGGAGACCGAATTACTGGTTGAGTTGGCGCTGCGAGAAATTCCGCGCAAATCTGAATGGCAAGTTCTCGATCTTGGCACCGGAAGCGGCGCCATCGCTATCTCGATCGCTGCGGAACGATTGAGGAGCCAAGTAACTGCGACCGACATTAGTCCTGACGCTCTGGCTATCGCCCGGGAGAATGGAGGCCAGGCTGAGCTTTCCAACCTCGTTTTTCTCGCTGGAAGCTGGGCAGCGCCGGTCACGGGAAAATTATTCAATATCATTGTCTCGAATCCACCTTATGTGGCAGAAGACGATACAGCCCTTGCAGGGCTTCAGTATGAGCCAAAAAAAGCGCTCATCTCGGGTATGGACGGCCTCGACGATATTCGAATTCTAGCGCGTGATTGCGCCGATATACTTGCCCAAGATGGATGGCTGATGATGGAGCACGGAATCAATCAGGCGGACGATGTGGCGAACATACTCAAGGCCGAGAACTGGACAGATATCACGTGCCATAATGACCTTAGCGGCCGGCCCCGCGTGACAGTAGCCCGCAGGAATGGTAAATAAGCGTCCACAATTCAACTTTTCGCGGCATCCTCAATATTATGATTACTATCAAAACCAACCACGGCGACATTAGCGTCGAGCTTTTCGACGAAGAAGCACCATTATCCTGCGAGAACTTCCGTCAGTACGTTGCAGACGGACACTTCAACGGCACCATTTTTCACCGCGTGATCCCAAACTTCATGATTCAGTGCGGCGGCATGGACGAGAGCATGAATTCTAAGCCAACGCGCGATCCGATCAAGAACGAAGCGGACAACGGCAAGAAGAATGAGCGCGGTACGCTTGCAATGGCTCGAACCGGTGCTGTCGACAGCGCTACGTCGCAGTTCTTCATCAACTTGAACAGCAACGATTTCCTCAACCACGGCGGCCGAGACTTTGGCTACGCGGTATTTGGTCAAGTCAGCGACGGTATGGACGTTGTCGATGTTATCGCCGGAGTCGCTACCGGCAATCGTGGCGGTCATCAGGACGTTCCGCTCGATACTGTGACGATCACCGAAATCACAATAAGCGAGTAATTGCGACATGCTGAGCCGTGATGCCCGACACCTTACTCTCAAGCAGGTGGGCGCAGATGGCCAGCAACGAATCGCTTCCGGCACCGTATTACTAATCGGTGCCGGCGGTATCGGTTGCGCTGCCGCCATGTACCTCGCGTCGAGTGGCGTCGGTCATGTGAAAATCAATGACTTCGATACGATCGATGAGACCAATCTTGGTCGCCAGGTTCTTTACACGCCGGCTGACCTTGGTCAGTACAAAGCAGAGGTCGCAGCGACGCGCCTTCGTGCGCTCAATTCGGGCATTCAGGTAACTGCAATTACTGAGCGTTTGCAAGACGATGCTTTGGCCTCTGAGGTTGGAGCGTCCGACATCGTTTTGGATGGATGCGATAATTTCGCGACTCGGTTCCAGGTCAATGAGGCCTGCGTGCTTGCCCGTCGACGTTTGATATCGGGGTCAGCCATTCGTCTCGAAGGACAACTGGCGGTGTTCGGGCCGGCATTCGAGACTGCGCCATGCTATCGCTGCTTGTATGCCGAAGCAGATGAATCCATGGATAGCTGTGCTGGCAACGGTGTTCTCTCTCCCGTTCCCGGCGTCATCGGCACGATGATGGCAGTAGAAGTTCTCAAGTATTTCGCAGGCATCGAGTCGGATACTTTAAAGCTGCACCTGTACGACGCTGCCACGTCAGAGTTCCGAACTCTCAAGATTAAGAAGCGAGAGGACTGCCCAACGTGCGGAACGATCGACGCCGCATAAGCATCCTTAAGGCTCTTCTCTTTGATAGTAAAGCGCTTTCTTTCTGCGTGCTTGATACAGCGCATACTGTTTCGTACTTGCGAATTGCCTGGCCACCATTGGCGTCAAGCACGGTCGCTCAAATTATGATCTTGTGGCTGCTGACCCGACATGCTTTTGAGTCTACCTCATGACGAGCACGTCCAACACTGCCTGTGCAGTGCTGGATCGAAACACCATCAAGCGCCATCCGCTGCATCGGGTTCATAACCCAGATTTGGTGCCAACCAACGCTCTGCCTTGGCAATACTCCAACCCTTACGCTTCGCGTAGGACTTAATTTGGTCACGACCCACTTTGCCAACGGCGAAATATTTTGCATCCGGATGTGCGAAGTAAAATCCGCTTACCGCCGCGGTGGGATACATCGCATATGATTCGGTTAATTGCAGGCCGATGTTCGCTTCAACATCAAGCAACTCCCATAAGATGCCCTTCTCGGTGTGGTCCGGGCAAGCTGGATAGCCGGGAGCCGGACGAATACCGCGGTATTTTTCGGCGATCAAATCACGGTTATTCAGATCCTCATCGGGTTCATAGGCCCAAAACTCCGTTCTCACACGCGCGTGCATATACTCTGCCGATGCCTCGGCAAGCCGATCAGCCAATGCTTTAAGAATTATCGAACTGTAATCGTCGTAGTCTTTCTCGAATCGTTCGACATGCTCGTCGATACCGATGCCCGCCGTAACAGCGAATCCACCGATGTAGTCCAAAATACCCGTTTCGCTTGGCGCAATAAAATCGCCAAGGCAACCCTGTGCGTGACCTTCAGCTTTCGAACGTTGCTGGCGTAAGTGACAAAGCCGGTGGGCGACTTCGACGCGCTCCTCGTCTGCATAAACTAAGACGTCGTCATGATCTATCGCGCTAGCTGGATAGAATCCGACCACAGCGCGAGCGGTCAGCCACTTCTCTTCGATGATTTTTTCGAGCATCGCAGTCGCGTCATTAAACAACGAAGACGCCGCTTCGCCAACTGTCGCATCGCTCAAGATCTGAGGGAACTTACCGTGAAACTCCCACGCATTAAAAAACGGCATCCAGTCAATGTAGTCGCGAAGATCATTCAGGTCGATGTCATCGAATATTCGCGTCCCACTAAACTCGGGTTTGGGCGCATCGTAGCTATTCCAGTCACACTCGTGCTTCCGTGCCCTCGCCTGATTTAATGACAATTGCGGGGACAGTCGCTTTTTATTCGCGTGCTGCTCGCGTCGCCGCGCATTGTCCTTACGCGTCTTGTCTATCAATGCATCACGTGTGCCGGATCCGATCAGGGCCTGCGCTACACCGACCGAGCGTGACGCATCTTTAACGTAGATGACCGGCCCTTCGTATTTGGGCTCGATTTTTACGGCCGTATGCGCCGGCGATGTGGTCGCTCCGCCAATGAGTAGTGGGAGATTGTAGTTAAGTCGTTGCATTTCGCTGGCGACATACACCATTTCATCCAGCGACGGGGTTATCAAACCGGACAAGCCGACAATACTTGCACCTTCGCGCTTCGCCGCTTCCAGAATCTTTTCACAAGACACCATGACGCCCAAGTCGATCACCTCGAAGTTATTGCATTGCAAAACAACCCCGACGATGTTTTTGCCGATGTCGTGCACATCACCCTTCACTGTCGCCATGACGATCTTGCCGTTCGAGGTCATTTTGCCGCCCTTTTCATCTTCAATGAAAGGCACCAGGTGACCAACACCTTTTTTCATTACACGTGCAGACTTAACAACCTGTGGCAAAAACATTTTTCCGTCACCAAATAAATCACCAACAACGTTCATGCCCGCCATGAGCGGACCCTCAATAACGTCAAGTGGTCGGTCGGTCGCCAGCCGTGCCTCCTCGGTATCGTCAATGACGAATTCATCGATACCGTGAACAAGCGCGTATTCAAGCCGCTTATTGACCGTCAGCTCACGCCAGGACATATCCTTGGCTTTTGCGACGACACCGCTCTTTTGATCCTTGTAGTTCTCTGCAACGGCAAGCAGCTTCTCTGTGCCGTCTGCATCGCGATTGAGTACGACATCTTCAACCGCGTTACGAAGGTCTTCAGGTAGGTCTGTATAGATCGCTAACTGTCCAGCGTTGACGATACCCATATCCATACCTGCGCGAATCGCGTGATACAGAAAAACTGAATGAATCGCCTCACGAACAACGTTGTTGCCGCGAAAGGAAAACGATACATTGCTCACGCCACCACTAATCATCGAGTGCGGAAATGACTTTTTGATTTTGCGAGTTGCTTCGATAAAGTCGAGACCGTAACTCGCATGCTCTTCAATGCCGGTCGCGATTGCGAAAATATTCGGATCAAAAATGATGTCCGCCGGATCCATACCAACCCGCTTCGTCAGAATCTCATACGAACGCTTACAGATATCAATTTTTCTGTCTATCGTGTCCGCCTGACCGGACTCATCGAATGCCATAACAATGACGGCCGCACCGTAGTCCTGAACCAGTTGCGCTTGCTCAATAAATTGCGCCTCGCCTTCTTTGAGACTGATCGAGTTCACAATAGCCTTGCCCTGTACGCATTTAAGGCCCTCTTCGATCACGGTCCACTTCGACGAGTCAATCATGATCGGCAGTCGCGCGATGTCGGGCTCCGAAGCGATGAGGTTAAGGAACGTAACCATCGCCTTTTCGGAATCGAGCATGCCTTCATCCATATTAATATCGATGATTTGCGCACCGTTCTCTACTTGTTGTCGAGCAACTGCTACTGCAGCGGTATAGTCATCGTTTTCAATCAGGCGACGGAACACTGCGGACCCAGTGACGTTGCATCGCTCACCGACATTCGCGAATAGATCATCCGGGCCGATATTGAATGGCTCAAGTCCGGATAATCGGCAGCGAATAGGCAACTCTGGAATTTCTCGAGGTGCGACGCAATTGATGGCAGTTACAAGCGCACGAATGTGCTCTGGCCGCGTTCCGCAACAGCCGCCGACGAGATTAACAAGGCCACTATTTGCGAACTCGCCGATAACCTCAGCCATCTCTTCTGCTGTTTCGTCGTACTCGCCAAACTCATTGGGTAAGCCTGCATTCGGGTGCGCGCTGACGCGTGTATCCGCTATTTTCGAGAGTTCCGCTACGTATTGCCGCAGATCCTTCGCGCCCAAGGCACAGTTCAATCCAATCATGAAGGGGTTAACATGGCGGACTGAATTCCAGAACGCCTCGGTGGTTTGCCCGGACAGGGTACGACCCGACGCGTCAGTTATGGTGCCCGAAATCATTACCGGTAGTTCTATGTCAATGGCTCGGAATGCGCGCTTCAGACCAACAACAGCCGCTTTGGCATTTAGGGTGTCAAAAATTGTCTCAATCAGCAGGAAATCGACACCGCCTTCTATCAAAGCGACAGCGGCCACCTCATAGGTCGCTGCAAGCTCATCGAATTTGATATTGCGAAAACCTGGATCATTTACATCGGGAGAAATCGACGCCGTGCGGTTGGTCGGCCCCAATACGCCAGCCACGTAGCGCGGCGCTGCAATTTTGGCCGCGTGAGCATCAGCGCATTCACGTGCGATTCGCGCTGCGGCAGTATTCAGCTCTGCGACTAATTCTTCCATTCCGTAGTCCGCCATCGACGGAGCATTCGAATTAAATGTATTAGTCTCGATTATGTCGGCGCCTGCCGCGAGAAACTGATTATGTATATCGCGGATGATTTCGGGACGCGTCAATGACAGGAGATCGTTATTGCCCTTGAGATCACGCTTTGAGTCCGCGAACCTTTCGCCACGGTAGTCATCCTCGCTGAGCCCAAAACCCTGGATCATCGTTCCCATAGCGCCGTCGAGCAGCATGATGCGCTCGTCGAGCGTCCGCATCATTGATTCGATTCGTTCGCTCCGCTCCATTACTACAACCTCACGCGACTTCGGAGTGTGCACGTACGCCTAATGCATGACAGATCGCGTAAGTGAGTTCAGATCGATTTAGCGTGTAAAAGTGAAAATCTTCAATGCCTTCTGATTTAAGATATTGAACCTGTTCGATAGCGACACTTGCAGCAATCATTTGCCGTGTCTCTGCGTCGTTGTCCAGGCCGTCGAAGCGATGTCTCAACGCATCGGGGATTGCGGTCCCGCACATCTTGGCAAATCGCTCCATTTGCGGAAAGCGCGTGATCGGTAAAATGCCTGGAACTATCACCGACTCAATGCCGGCTTGGCCACAGCGATCGCGAAAACGTAGAAATGCGTCGGAGTCAAAAAAGAACTGTGTGATTGCGCGGCTCGCGCCAGCATCCAGCTTGCGTTTTAAATTATCCAGATCAAATGCCGCGTCTTCTGCCTCAGGATGTACTTCTGGATAGGCGGCGACCGAAATGTCGAAGTCGGCGACTTTCATCAATCCGGCCACGAGATCTGAAGCATAGGCATAACCGTCAGGGTGCGGCACATAGGATTCGGCGCCCTTTGGCGCATCACCACGCAATGCGACCAAATGACGAACACCTATATCCCAATATCCACGGGCAATTTCGTCAATCTCATCGCGACTTGCATCGACACAAGTAAGGTGCGGAGCCGGCGTAAGGCGAGTTTCTTTAATGATCCTCACGACTGCCGCATGAGTTCGCTCTCGTGTTGAGCCGTCGGCACCGTAGGTTACGGATACGAATTGCGGTCCAAGGTCAGCCAGGCGCTTAATGGATTGCCATAATGTGGTTTCCATCGCGTCAGTATTCGGTGGGAAAAATTCGAATGAAACAGAAGGTGTAATTTTGTTACTCATAAGTATGTTTGCCTTCAAGGCGCGGCAGATGCGCGATCAGTGATCGTCGCGACTGCGAGCAGCCAACCTGGATTAATTGCGGGCACCATTCTCGGAGTCGCCAGCCTAATTTTCGCTGCTGTTGCCCACGCTCTGAATTCGGACTTGAGATTCGCAACGTCGGAATCGCCAACGGACGCGAGTAGCAGAAGCTGGCCTCTTGGATTAAGCAACCGTCCCGCTTCCCGAAGCGCCGCGGCCGGATCTTTCGCATTTGTCAGAACGTCATCGAGAATAATCGTGTCGAACTCAGCATCCTCGAAGGGCAACGCGTCCATGTCGCCCTGCCGTAACGTCGTGTTTGGGGTTCCAGCCAAGAACAATTCCGTTCGTGCTAACTTGCGTGCATCAGAATCTATGTCAACGCCAACGGCCCGATGCGCACGCGATGCCAACAGTTTCAGTATGCGGCCTTGTCCGCAGCCAATATCCAGCAAATTCCCTAACGGTCGTGAAACAGTCAATTCGACCAAAGCCCGATGTAGAGACCGGTCGTTTTCGGAAACCGGCACTGCAGCAACGCCGCTCTCTGTGCGAATATTACGCAGCCGGTCAATGTCTTTCTGAAACTCTGGCTCATCATCCGGGAGTAAGGCGAGCAAACGACGGCGCAAAGGGGATCCCTCACCTATACTTGGTACCCGATAATAAACAAAGTGGCCGTCCTTAAAGCGCTCTAGCAGGCCAACAGCGCATAGCTGTTTCACGTGCTGCGAGATACGAGGCTGACTTTGCCGGGTCACATTTGTCAGCTCAGAAACACTGCATTCAGCCGCAGCGCACAAGGCGACCAGCCGAGCGCGGACGGGATCAGCCAATGCTTTGAACTGAGACAATAACTTGTCGGTTAGTGATTGCATATAAAAATATAAAGATTCTTTTATATATAATGCCAGACAGTATACAGAGCCCAAACCATAAACCCAACAATTGCGTCATAAGAATCGCCACGGACGTCGCGACCAGTATCACTTACATTGAAAAAACCATGGTCAGAAGAACCCGAACGGAATTACGGTATCACCAGGCATGCTTTGGCTACTTAAGTTTATCTCTCAGCATCTGGTTGACCTGCCCAGGATTGGCCTGGCCTTTTGTCTCTTGCATGACCTTGCCCACGAAGAATCCGATGAGCTTGTCTTTACCCGCTTTGTATTCAGCAACCTGACCAAGATTATCAGCGATCACCTTGTCAACGACCAGCTCTATCGCACCGCTGTCCGTGATTTGCTTAAGGCCCTTCGACTCGATGACGTCGTCAGCTGAACCTTCGCCATCCCACATCGCCTCAAACACTTGCTTGGCGATTTTTCCGGAAATCGTGTCGTCATGAATTCTATCTACCAGACCCGCAAGTTCGTCCGACGAGATCTTACTATCGCTAATACCCAGGCCATCACGATTCAAAGCGCCGCCCAAATCACCGATAACCCAATTCGCAGCAACTTGTGCTGTTGCATCTGTTGCTTTGACAACGCCCTCGTAGAAGTCCGCCAACATTCGGCTTGCCGTCAAAATTGCGGCGTCGTCACTTTTCAGCTCATACTCGTCAATAAATCGTGCCTGCTTCGCGTCGGGAAGCTCCGGCATTGTCGCTCGGATTGCCTCTATGTATTCATTACTGATTTCTACCGGCAATAAATCCGGATCCGGGAAGTAACGGTAGTCGTTTGCCTCCTCTTTCGAACGCATGGAGCGTGTTTCGTCTTTATCCGAATCGTACAATCGGGTTTCTTGAACGACTGTTCCGCCGTCTTCGATCAAATCGATTTGCCGCTCAACCTCAATGTTGATTGCCTTCTCAATGTATCGAAACGAGTTTAGATTCTTTAGCTCAGCTCGTGTACCGAGCTCTTTCTGCCCCATCGGCCGAACCGACACGTTCGCGTCACAACGAAACGATCCTTCTTGCATGTTGCCGTCGGAAATGCCGAGGTAATGTACGATGGTGTGAATCTTTTTCATGTACGTGACCGCGTCTTTCGCTGACCGCAAGTCAGGTTCAGAGACGATCTCGAGAAGTGGTGTACCCGCGCGGTTCAGATCGATGCCAGACGAAGCGTCGAGACCTTCGTGAATCGACTTGCCCGCGTCCTCTTCAAGGTGGGCACGTGTAATACCAATGCGTTTTTCCATGCCGTCCACGCCGATGATATGCATCTCACCATGCTCAACGATCGGCAGTTCCAATTGGCTGATCTGATAGCCCTTCGGCAAATCCGGGTAGAAGTAATTCTTGCGCGCAAAGACAGAGCGTCGAGCCACGGTCGCGCTCACGGCCAGACCGAACAACGTCGCCATACGCACGACCTCTTTGTTCAGGACCGGTAATACACCAGGGTAACCCAAGTCCACGAGGTTCGCCTGAGTGTTGGGATCGGCACCATAAGCTGTTGGAGAACCTGAGAAAATCTTACTTTTCGTCGCCAGCTGAGCGTGAATCTCAAGGCCAATAACCACTTCCCAGGCGACGCTCACTTGAACGCCTCTGGGCAAGCCATATGCCAATCTGTTTCTTGTTGATACTGATGCCCACAGCGCAACAACATTTCCTCACCGAAGTGCGGGCCAACGAGATGCAGGCCAACCGGCATATCATCGACGAAGCCGCACGGTACCGACATAGCTGGCAGGCCAGCCAGATTCGCACCAATGGTGTAGATATCGTTCAGGTACATTTGAATTGGGTCATCAACTTTGTCGCCGAGTTTGAAGGCAGGCGACGGAGCCGTCGGACCAGCAATCAAATCGACATCAGCAAATGCCTTTTTAAAATCGTCGGCGATCAACTGGCGTACCTGCTGTGCCTTAATATAATAGGCATCATAGTAACCAGCAGACAAAACATACGCGCCGGTCATGATGCGACGTTTGACCTCGTCGCCGAAGCCTTCTCCACGACTGCGGCAATACAGATCCAGCAAATCTTCAGCATTTTCTGCACGATGGCCGAAGCGCACGCCATCAAAACGCGACAAGTTAGACGAACATTCTGCCGGCGCAACAACGTAATAGGTCGGAACCGACAGATCGATGTTTGGAAGGTCGACCTCTACGGTTGTCGCGCCCATCGACTCCAGTACGGCGATAGCATCTTTAGCCCTCGCACCCGTCCGCTCTTCAAGCCCCTCGTCAGAATGCTGACGCACGACGCCGACGCGCAGTCCCTTTATCGATTCGCCAATACCCGCAAGATAGTCAGGAACAGCTTGATCAATAGAAGTCGAATCACGTTCGTCAAAACCAGCCATCACACCGAGCATTCGCGCGGCATCTTCTGCCGATCGGGTAATCATGCCTGCCTGATCCAGGCTCGAAGCAAAGGCGATCATGCCGTAACGAGAAACGCGTCCATAGGTTGGTTTCAGTCCGACAGTTCCAGTGAGTGCCGCGGGCTGACGAATCGATCCGCCTGTGTCCGTGCCCGTCGCGGCAGGAGCCAGTCGAGCGGCTACAGACGCGGCCGAACCACCCGACGAACCGCCTGGCGAACATTCGAGATTCCACGGATTACGAACCGGGCCGAAAAAACTGGTCTCGTTCGACGATCCCATCGCAAATTCGTCCATGTTGGATTTGCCGAGGATAACGGCGCCTGCGTCGGCCATTTTTTGCACCACGGTCGCGTTATAGGGCGAAATAAAATTATCGAGCATTTTCGACCCGCAGGTCGTCTTGATGCCCTCAGTGCAAAAGATGTCTTTATGGACTATAGGCAGACCGTTTAGTGCTCCGATATTTCCGGCCGCACGAGCTTTATCAGCACTTGCAGCCGCGGCAAGTGCCTCAGTGGATGTGACAGTAATGAAGGCATTCAGTTTTTCATCTTGCGCAGCGACCCTATCCAACAGTGTTTGTGTCAGCTCTACGGAGGTGAAGTCACCTTTGTCCAGACCGGCACAAAGCTCGGTCAATGTTTGCCGATGCATATCCATTATTCGAGCACTTTGGGCACGAGGTACAGCCCATCGACGACTTCAGGAGCGTTTTGTTGATAGTGATCCCGGTCATTGGTCGCGGTGACGTCATCTGGACGCAGTCTTTGCGCCGCATCCACTGGATGCGCCATTGGTACGACGTCTGTCGTGTCCACAGCAGACAGCTGGTCTACAAAATCAACGATTTTGGACAGCTTTTCGACGCTTTCGGCGTATTCCTCATCACTGAGGTTGAGCCTCGCCAGCATCGCAATATGTTGGACCTGTTCTTTGTCGAGTGACACGCGAAAATTCCGGGGTTCAAGAGGTTGCTAACAAGCCGCTTTTCAGCGGGGACGCAATAATACACGCCGCCTTGTGGAATGTCGTGGGCATTGTTAAATTACGCAGTTAATCCTCCGACGAGATCCCATCCCGACATGTTCAAGAATATTATGGGTTATTTTTCAAATGACCTTTCAATCGACCTAGGCACCGCCAACACCCTGATCTACGCTCGTGGAATTGGCATCGTACTAGACGAACCGTCGGTCGTGGCAATTCGCGAGGACTCTAGTCGAGGAGGCCGAACTGTTGAAGCGGTCGGCACAGAGGCCAAGAACATGCTGGGGCGTACGCCCGGCAACATCACGGCAATTCGGCCCTTGAAGGACGGCGTTATCGCCGATTTCACGGTCACAGAGAAGATGCTGCAGCATTTCATACGAAGAGCGCACGAATCTCGCTATTTCCGACCCAGCCCACGTGTATTGATTTGCGTTCCTTACGGATCAACGCAAGTCGAACGGCGTGCAATTCGGGAATCGGCTGAGAGCGCCGGCGCGCGCAAGGTATACCTTATTGATGAACCGATGGCCGCGGCGATCGGCGCGGGAATGCCCGTACATGAGGCTCGCGGGTCAATGGTGCTCGATATTGGTGGTGGCACATCGGAAGTTGCTGTTATCTCGCTGAACGGCATCGTTTACGCAGCATCTGTCAGAATCGGTGGTGACCGATTCGACGAGGCGATCACCAGCTATGTACGCCGCAACTACGGCATCCTTATTGGTGAGGCGACTGCTGAGCGCATCAAACATGAAATCGGTTCTGGGTCTCCGGGCCAGGAAGTTCTGGAGATCTCGGTCAAGGGTCGAAACTTGGCCGAAGGCGTGCCGCGCAGCTTTACACTGAACAGCAACGAAATTCTCGAAGCTTTGCAAGAACCGCTGCACGGTATCGTTGGCGCGGTGAAGGAAGCGTTAGAGCAGACACCACCGGAACTCGGTGCGGATGTTGCTGAACGTGGCATCGTACTCACAGGCGGTGGCGCCTTGCTGCGTGATATCGACAAGCTACTGATGGAAGAAACTGGGTTGCCGGTTGTCATCGCTGACGACCCACTGACGTGTGTTGCTCGCGGTGGTGGTCGCGTCATCGAACTCATCGACGAACACGGCCCGTCCGTATTCGGCCTAGATTAATGGCGACTGGTCCAATAATCCCTGATGGTTGCTTCCCGCGAAAATAACAATAGCCCGGGCCGTATTCCGGCGCTGGGCCTTCGATTCCTGGGGTTAATTTTCATCAGCATTCTGCTGATGTATTTCGACAATCGTGATAATCACCTCAATACGGTGCGTAAAAGCATCGGTGCGGCCGTCTATCCGGTACGTGTCATCGTCGACGCGCCGACTCGGCTCTGGATCTGGCTCGGCGAATCAGTAACCTCACGTAACGACCTCGAACTGGAGCTCGCCCGACTTAGAGTAGAGCGACTCATGACCCACGGTCGCCTGCAAAAGTTGAATGCACTTGAGGCCGAGAATGTGCGACTGCGAACGATACTTGATGCTCGATCGAGAGTTCGCGATAGAACGCGTATCGCAGAAATCATGTCGGTCGACGCCAATCCCTATGACCATAACCTGATCATCGACGTAGGTACTCAGGATGGAGTATTCGACGGTCAGGCGCTAGTAGGCGCAGACGGCGTCATTGGCCAAGTCATCAAAGCGGGCCTTATGACCTCGTTGGCTATGCTGATTAGCGATACGGATCATGCGCTGCCGGTTGAAGTTAATCGAAACGGGTTACGAACCATTGTCGTCGGCACCGGCACAATAGACAGTCTGGAGCTTCCTTTTGTCGTCAACAATGCCGATATCCATGTTGGCGACCTCTTGGTAACCTCAGGTTTTGGCGGCGCCTTTCCAGCCGGCTATCCAGTCGCCGTTATTAATTCGGTGACACGCATACCGCGGGAACCTTACGCCAAGGTAACGGCAATACCGGCGGCCTCTCTCGGCCAGGTTCGTGAGGTCTTACTGGTCTTTTCATCGACGGATCAAGATGAGGAAGCGACTGAAGATGAATAAAAGTCGCGCCTCCCGCCAACTACCCGCCCTCATGTCATTCGTAGTCGGCCTGATACTCACTATCATGCCGCTTCCCGAGGCTGCCGAGGCATTTCGTCCGAACTGGCTTGCGATGCTAGTCATCTTCTGGACGATGCAATTACCACACACGTGGAGTGTCGGCACTGCCTGGATTGTCGGTATCGTTCTCGACGTTTCTCAGGGGACATTATTGGGTCAACATGCATTGGCACTGTGCTGCGTCGCCTTCATCATCGTGCGCTTTCATTTGCTTATGCGGGTGTTTCCGATACCACAGCTTACAGCCGCCGTTTTTCCTATCCTGGTGATGTATCAGTTTCTGCTATTCTGGGTTAACGGAGTGGCGGGCGTCGATGCGTCACTAATTGTGTACTGGGGCCCGGTTATTTCTAGCACTATCCTCTGGCCGGTCGTTATGATTTTCCTTTCAAGCCTGCGATACCGGACACCATCTGGATGAACCTATTATCGCCGATCAAAGATCATCGTAAAGAACGGCATCTTTTTATCGGCCGCGCCCTTCTTGCTTCCGGAATATTATTCATCCTGCTTGGGCTCGTGATTGTCCGGCTAGTTCAGCTCCAAGTGTTCGACCATGAGCTCTTTGCAGTAAAGTCTCAGGGCAATCGCGTTCGCATCCAGGCTGTGCCGCCGATTCGAGGATTAGTGTTCGACCGCAACGGCGTGGTGATCGCAGAGAACCTGCCCGCCTATCAGCTCGAATTGATTCCCGAACAAGTCAGCGACGTAAGCGATACGCTGACACGACTGGCCGCCCTAGGATTGATCGCTTCTGCTGATATTCCTCGTTTTGAAGCCCAGAGCGGAAGTGGCCAACGATTCAAGCCGGTGACGCTGAGGCTTCGAATGACTGATGAGGAAATCGCGAGTTTCGCAATCCAGCGTCCGCGCTTTCCTGGCGTCAACTTTCAGCCGCGACTCGTGCGGCACTACCCCCACGATGAATTGTTCGCACATGCTGTGGGCTATGTCGGCGCATTGAATACAAGCGACCTTCAGCGTCTCGACCCAGCCCGATACGCCGGAAGCTCGCACACTGGTAAAACAGGCGTCGAAAGTAGCTTCGAGGACGACTTGCACGGTAATGCCGGTTTTCGACATTTGATCGCCAACGCACGTGGCCGACAAATACCGGCAAACACAACCGAGCTTCTGGATTCGTTGCCGATGGATGAGACACCGGATCCGGGCTCGAATATCTACCTGAGTCTGGATATCGAATTGCAGCGTGTCGCCTTCGATGCGCTGGAAGGCCGGCGCGGTTCCATCGTCGCGCTTGATCCAACAACAGGCGAAATTCTCGCGTTGGTCAGCGCGCCGTCGTTCGATCCAAATCTGTTTGCTGTTGGCATGAGCACAGCGCAGTACGACGAGCTACAAAATAATCTTGATCGCCCGCTGTTCAATCGAGCAGTGCGCGGCACATATCCGCCTGGCTCTACTATCAAACCGATGTTGTCGTTGGCGGCCCTGGAGACCGGCGCTACCAATCTGACGCGCAAGACCGTATGCATCGGCTACTTTCAGCTTGAAGGCAACGAACACCGCTATCGCGACTGGAAACCCCAAGGCCACGGGCCCGTCGACCTGCATGATGCAATTGCACAGTCCTGTGACGTATATTTTTACGAAATCAGTGGCGACCTCGGTATCGACAACATGCACGAATACCTGACGCGATTTGGTCTTGGCAGTCAAACCGGTGTCGATGTTCTTGGCGAACGAACCGGTTTGGTGCCCAGCAAGGAATGGAAACGTAATAATTTTCGTGATCACGACAATAAGCGCTGGTACGACGGAGAGACCGTTATCGCGTCGATCGGGCAGGGATTCATGCTCGCGACTCCGTTGCAGCTGGCCTCAGCCGTCGGCACGTTGGCGCTCCGCGGTTCGCGGTTTCGTCCGCATATGGTCGCAGCTATCGAAGACCCGCTCAGCAGAGAAAAGACGTTAGTAGAGCCGGTGTGGTTGGGCAACGTCGGAATCGGCAATGAGCTTTATTGGGATAACGTTCTCGAGGCGATGCATAACGTCATGCAGGGCCCGCAAGGGACAGCGAGAGCGGTTGGCTTTGGTGCACCGTATGAGATGGCTGGCAAGAGTGGCACAGCACAAATCGTATCTATTGCTCAGGACGCAGAGTACAACGAAGATGAAATTGAAGAGCGCCAGCGCGACCATGCATTATTCATTTCCTTCGCGCCTTATGATGATCCGCGTATCGCAGTTGCCGTCATCGTCGAGAACGGTAGTAGTGGTAGTAATATCGCCGCGCCAATAGCCAAGGCCGTTATGGATAAGTACCTGAAGTATGGTGATGATGCGCCTGAGTAAAACACAACGCATTTACTCATCCAGGTCGTCAGGAGAGTCAAGTCTCTCTGGACTGATTCGAAACCTGAACATCGATATTCCTCTGCTCGTTAGTCTGTTACTAATTTGCGGTTTCGGCCTGTTCGTTCTCTACAGTGCCGCCGGTGAGAGTTCCGAGCTGCTTATCAACCAAGCAATTCGCATGGGGGTTGCCCTCATTGTGATGCTTATCGTCGCTCAGTTGCCGCCGGACTTCCTGCGCCGCTCGACGCCATGGGCGTACTTTGGCGGACTAGTACTGCTCGTGCTGGTTCTAACCATGGGCGATATCGGTCAGGGAGCGCGTCGCTGGCTGAACATCGGTATTCGCTTTCAGCCGTCCGAAGCAATGAAGCTCGCCGTTCCGATGATGATGGCCTGGTATCTGCACGACCGGGACATACCACCCAAGCTCGGACATATTACCGTCATTGCGGTGTTGATTGCCGTCCCGACCTATTTGATCGCAAAACAACCTGACCTCGGAACGTCGATCTTGATCGCGGCCTCAGGAGTCATCGTTATCATTCTCGCCGGTATGTCCTTCAAGGTCATTTTTGGTCTTGGCGCACTCTCCATTCCCGGCGCGTTCTTGCTCTGGAGTTTCATGCAGGACTATCAAAAGCAACGAGTCCTAACTCTTTTTAATCCTGATAGCGACCCACTCGGCGCCGGCTACAACATCATCCAATCCAAGATCGCGATCGGCTCTGGTGGTCTTTTCGGCAAGGGCTGGACTAACGGCTCGCAGGCACAGCTTGAGTTTCTGCCGGAACGGCACACCGATTTCATTTTCGCTGTTCTGGGTGAGGAATTCGGACTGCTTGGGGTTATCGGGCTGCTCGCGTTGTACATGTTCGTGATCGGGCGTGGGCTCTATATCGCGGTTCAAGCTCATGACACCTACTCCCGATTGCTCGCCGGATCGATAAGCCTGACCTTCCTAGTCTACGTTTTCGTCAACACTGCGATGGTGACTGGTTTGGTTCCTGTCGTAGGGGTGCCGCTACCACTCGTAAGTTTCGGTGGCACGTCTATGGTGACGCTGATGGCTGGATTCGGTATTCTGATGTCGATTCACTCATACCGGAAACTGCTGCCACACTAATGAAATCTATTCGCCTTGCGCTTGTCGCTGTAACTCTCGCTTTGTGCTCCCATGCTCACGCTGCTGAAACGGCGCCCGTCAACGTCAATCAAGATAATGTCGCTGCATTCATTGACGAGATGGTCAAAGAACATGAATTCAACCGGGCCCACCTCATCGAGACGCTCGAAAAGGCACGAATTAAGCAAAAAATCATCAAGCAGATATCGAAACCCGCGGAGCGCACGTTGACGTGGGGCAAGTATCGCAAAATCTTCATCACCAAAGAACGCATCAACGTCGGCGTGACTTTCTGGAAAGAAAACAAGGAAATGTTGGAGCGCATCACGCTCGAGACCGGCGTACCCGTCGAGATCTTGGTTGGCATTATTGGAGTTGAAACCTACTTCGGACGCATCACCGGCAAGGATCGAGTGATCGATGCGCTGGCGACGCTGGCATTCGAATACCCGCCGCGTTCAAAATTTTTCAGAAAAGAATTAATGCAGTTTCTTATCCTCGCTCGCGAAGAGGAGTTGGATCCCACCGTACCGATGGGCTCCTATGCCGGTGCTATGGGTCGACCACAATTCATGCCGTCAAGCTTTCGCGCATACGCTGTCGATTCCACGGGTGATGGCAAGCGCGATATTTGGGGAAACTGGGCCGATGTCAGTGGCAGCATCGCGAACTATTTCCTAGCGCATAAATGGCGCAACACTGAAGAAGTCGCTGCACAAGCGACGTTGAGTAGTAACTGGTCAGGTGATGTGCCGAAGCCCAGAAATACATTAAAGATATCGGGCACCATTGAATCACTCAGCAACAAGGGCGTTCTGTTCGCTACCAATCTGCGCACCGATAGCGAGGGCGAACTCCTGACTTATGAAGGTGATCATGGCATCGAGCACTGGGTCGGCTTTCACAACTTTTTCGTGATCACAAAATACAATCGCAGCGTGATGTATGCGCTCGCCGTGTATCAACTCGGACAACAAATTTCGTCGAAGGTAAATGCTGAGACTGATACCAATGCGTCTTAGCAGTTCGCACCTGTTCGTTTTCGCGCTGGCGCTTGCACTTGCCGGATGCGGTAGCGGCAAGACCCATCGTGATGGTCCCGGAAGCGCAAATATTCTGAGCATGCCTGGCGATGCGGTTCCACGACCGGAAGCACGCAGCAAGTACGGCAACGGACGAGACCTCGGCATTGGCGGGCAGTACGAGGTGTTTAATAAGACCTATACAGTGATGGAAAGCAGCGCCAACTATCAGGAACGCGGTGTGGCATCCTGGTACGGAAAGAAATTTCATGGCAATCTCACCTCGAACCGCGAGGTCTACGACATGTATGAAATGACCGCCGCGCATAAGGCATTGCCATTACCGACGTACGTCCGTGTAAGAAACCTACGGAACAATAAGAGTATCGTCGTTCGCGTGAACGATCGGGGGCCGTTCGTAAATAATCGCATCATCGATCTGTCATACGCAGCTGCCATGAAACTCGACATGATTCGTGACGGCACAAGTCTGGTCGAAGTGACTGCAATAAATTTCGATAAACCAACAAAAAAAGTCGTATCGAGCCCCTCGAATCCTTCGGTCGAATCCAGTCGGATCTATGTTCAGGTTGGCGCATTTGGCGACCGCAGTAATGCCGAACGTCGCCTTGCTATGCTCTCGCAGTCTGGCGTGAGCAAGACACTCATTCATGAAGACACTGCGTCCGGCGCGACATTATTTCGTGTGCGCGTTGGCCCTGTCGAAAATGTCACTCAATACGATATGCTCGTCGAGGAACTCGAAGGCCTTGGCATCACAGACCCTTACCTTATTACTGAGTAGCCGCGTACAATACGCGCTGATTCAGCTTATTTAGAACCAGAGGCAGTATGTCCCTACGATTATCCAGCGCGCTCGCAGTTCCACTTTTCCTTTTATTTTCAGTACCTTCCGTAGCCCAGATGCCCACGCCGGCGGCCCCTATTATTGGTGCCAAGAGTTATCTGGTTATCGATAGCAAGACAGGCCATGAAATTGCTGCACTCAACGCAGACCAACCCCTGGCTCCCGCCAGCCTCACCAAGATAATGACGACGTATGTGGTCTTCAACGCTTTGAAGCAGGGTCAGATCACGCTCGAAGAGGAAGTTACGGTTAGTGAGAAAGCCTGGCGTACTGAAGGCTCGCGGATGTTTATCGAAGTTGGCAAGCGAGTGAAAGTGCAGGACCTTTTACTCGGTATGATCGTGCAATCGGGCAACGATGCAAGTGTTGCTCTCGCAGAGCACATTGCGGGCAGCGAAAGCGTATTCGCTGAAATGATGAATCAGCATGCGGTGGCACTCGGAATGCACTCGAGCCACTTTCAAAATGCAACGGGACTGCCGGCTAAGAACCACATAACGACTGCCCGTGACCTCGCAACGCTCTCGCGCGCGATCGTTGAGGAGTTTCCCAACTATTACAGATGGCATGCGGTTAAGGAATTTACGTTTAACGGCATCAGGCAAAGCAACCGAAACTCGCTATTATGGCGTGACGACTCAGTTGATGGACTGAAGACGGGCTATACCGAAGCTGCCGGCTATTGCCTGATCACCTCTGCGATACGTGATGACATGCGAATCATTTCGGTTGTTCTGGGTACATCCAGCACTAAAGCGCGAGCTGATGGCAGCCAGGCGTTGCTGAATTACGCATTTCGTTTCTTTGAAACACGCCTGTTATTCAAAGCTGGTGCAGAAATCTCCAGCGCTAGAATCTGGAAGTCGGAAAAACTATATTCCGGTTTAGGCGTGCTGGAGGACCTCTATATTACCGTTCGTCGCGGCTCGTACGACAATTTGGAATCCCAACTGAATATTCCTGCTGTCGTTATGGCGCCTTTGGCCGCCGGTCAGCCCGTCGCTAATCTCAACATCAGCCTCGATGGAGAAGTGCTGCTTCGGACACCGCTCCGAGCGTTGGAAGATAACCCCGCGGGTAGATTCTGGCAAAGCACAAAAGATACTGTAAGCCTCTGGTTCGAGTGATATGGCCGAAGAGTCTGTAATCGAATTTCCGTGCGAGTTTCCTATTAAGATGATGGGACGGGATACACCGGAGTTTCGCGTTACTGCACAGAGTCTTATCGAAAACCATGTCGGACCAGTCGCCGAAGATGCTGTACGGATCAATCTGAGTGGCAAGGCTAATTTTGTCTCAGTAACAGTCACGGTAACAGCCACAAGCCAGCAGCAACTTGACGACATTTATCGCGACGTCTCAGGGCACGATGACGTTTTGATGGCTTTATGAAAACCGTTTTTCGTGGCCGGCAGGAATATGTTCCGCTGTGGCATGAAATGCAGGAATTCACAAACACGCGCGATGACAAAACTCCTGACGAAATCTGGTTTGTAGAACACCCGCCGGTTTTTACGATGGGGCTGAACGCCAGTAAGGAGCACTTACTGGCGCCGGGTGATATTCCAGTCGTACAGATCGATCGTGGCGGACAAGTAACGTTTCACGGCCCTGGCCAGTTGATGATCTACCCACTGATCGACTTGCGACGCTCAAACATAGGAGTTCGTAATTTGTTGACTGCGCTCGAGCAGAGCGCCGTTGATCTTACAGCGGACTACGATGTTGAGGCGGTTGCTCGCCCGGACACTCCCGGCGTATACGTCAACAGCAAAAAGCTAGCGAGCGTAGGATTGAGGATCCGCCGTGGTTCAAGTTTCCACGGCATGGCGCTCAATGTCGCCATCGATCTTGAGCCGTTCACGCGAATCAACCCCTGTGGCTATGCCGAACTGCAAATGATTGATCTGCATCGATTGGGCATCAACTTGAGTTTGGAAAATGCCGCCGATGAGTTTCTACCACACTTCCTAAATCACCTGCCTTTGTAATCGAAAGAATTCCATGAAAATATTATTATTTTCGTATTCATATTGACCTCTGGTTTTGCCCAAGCGGCCATACGGCTGAGTGAATATCGCAAGATTAGCCCGGGACCGATTAAACGTTTTATTTTCCACGACCACCCTACCGGTTACGACCGTTTCTACATGGCAATGCCCTGGAAGTCAGAACATCTGGCTAATAAACCTCTGGAGTAACCCGGCGAATACTTCTCGCCGTGCGTTATTTGAGCGCGGCGAGACGCTCGGGGGTACCAATGTCGGCCCAGAAGCCTTCGTAGAGAGAGCCGCTCAGTCGGCCTGCATCGGCAAATTTCCGCAAGAGTGGAACAATTGAGAATCTCCCCTGCTCGCATCCGTCGAAGATCTCAGCACGATATTGAGCCACACCACTGAAAGTCAGTGTGGGAGATTCGCCGTTCTGAATTTTTCCGTCAACAAGTTCGAAGTCCCCGCCATCACGATAAGCAGGAGACGGTACAAGAACCAGATGACCTAGACTAGACTCGGGCAGGTTGATTTGCGGTATGGGCATGTCCGAACAGATATCGGCATTCACAACCAGAAACGCATCGTCGCCGAGCAGATGCAAGGCCTTAAACACTCCACCGCCCGTTTCTAAGACGTTATCACCCTCGTCGCTGAATTCAATATTCAATCCAAACCGTGATCCTGAACCCAGTCTGTCCCGAATTTTCTCACCCTTCCAACCAAGGTTGATTACGACATCGTTTATCCCTGCATCACGGATCTTGTCGAGGTGTCGTTCGAGCAGACTTTGCCCGCGAACTTCAACGAGAGCTTTTGGTATCGAGTCAGTTAGTGGCCGCAATCGCTCGCCACGCCCTGCGGCAAGAATCATGACCTTCATTCTATAGAATCCCAGGCTGGTGCGATTTGTTCCGTTATTAACCGAGCAAGAAACTCCAACTCTGGGTAATAAGGAGCGATCTCGACAACATAATTGAGCGTAGCGAGAACGTCGCCTAAATAGGCTGGCTTGCCATCGCGATGATTCAAGCGACAGAAAATCCCAGCCGCTTTCAGATGTCGCTGCGCCCCCATCAACTCGAAGTAAGTGAAAAACTGTTGTTCGTCCACCTGCTTTCGCGCGGCTTCACCCAGGTGTTCGTAAAAATAGAGCGCCCATTGACGAATCTGATCTGCAGGCCAATGGATGTAGCAATCTTTTAGCAAGCTAACCAGGTCGTAGGTGAATGGTCCCTCCACTGCATCCTGAAAATCCAAAATGCCGGGATTGTTATCGCGCATGACCATGAGGTTGCGAGAATGATAGTCGCGATGCACAAACACCTGCATTTGTCGTAAGGCGTTATCGACAAGGAGATCGCAACAAGCCTGCCAGCTTTTTTCGTCGGAATCGCTAAATTTGAGATTCAAATGCGTGTCGCATAACCAGTCCCGAAACAGTGAAAGTTCAAGACGAAGCAATTCACTATCGTACGGCGGCAAACTATCCTGATACACATTGCCGCGACGTTGCATCAATAGCAAAGCGTCCATCGCATCAGAATAAAGACTGTCAGCTTTATCAGGATCTGTTTTGAGAGTGTTGATATATTGTTCGCTGCCCAAGTCCGCAAGCAGCAAAAAACCGTTTTCTATATCAGCCTCGATGACGCGCGGCGTATTGAGTTGCATCGCCTCTAGGTACCCGGCTACCCGTACAAACGACCAGCAGTTCTCCTGCGGCGGCGCATCCATTGCGATGAAACTTTTACCCCCCTTTCGCAATCGAAAGTAACGTCGGAAACTGGCGTCGTCGGATACGGGAGCGATATCGGCACCAGCAACCGGCCCGATATCGCTAATCCAGTCGCGAAGTTCGGCCAGACGAGAGTCAGCAGCGGCATCTTTTTGGCTAATCAGTTCTCTCCGTAACGTATTGAAGCATATATAAAACTATGCGAAGGTATCAAATAAGAATGCCTGTTAACATCCCGTCTTTGATGGCTTCGGCCGAAACCTGACTCGAAATCGATTTGTCCTCCAAACCACTGATATCCGCGTGTCTGCTACTGGCTGCCATAAACACGAACGCGGCTGCGCCTGATTCGTGCCAAACGTCACTCGGCAAGCCACTTTCAACAGACCCGTTCATGCTAGCAACACCGTTGGCGAACCTGGAAACGATACAACTTGAGGCAGGTCGCCTCGAGTCTACCTTCGGCGCTTCGCCGACGGCAACCATGTCCGGTGGCGTCATGCTTCGGCGCGATACGAAACTTGTAAGCGCAGACAGCGCGAGATACGACCCTCTATACAAAGCACTGCATCTCGAGGGCGGCGTGCGCTATGAAGACCCCAACACACAGATTCACAGCAATTCTGCCGAGTTCGCTTACGGAAACGGCCGCATACGCTTCGAAGGCGCTGAGTTCTCGATCGGCACGAGCAACGGACGTGGCGCCGCAGATGCCCTCGAAATCAATCAAGACGGTAAGTTGACGCTGGATGGTGTTGAGTACACCACTTGCCCACCCGGTTCCGAAGACTGGTTAATGCAAGGCAAATCGATAGTGCTCGACATGAAAAAAGGCGTCGGCACCGCAAAGGGCATGCAACTGAAGTTCAAAGGCGTCCCGATCCTGTATGCACCGTACTTGTCTTTCCCCATTGGTGACGCGCGAAAATCAGGTGTGCTAACTCCCGAGATTGGCAGTTCTGGTCGCAGCGGTAACGAGATTCGCGTGCCCTGGTATTGGAATATCGCACCTAACTACGATGCACTGATCACGCCACGATTACTGACTAATCGTGGCGTGCAGCTCGCGACAGAATTTCGCTACCTGACGGAGCGAAACAAAGGCGTTATTGCTGCCGATTACCTGCCGGATGACAACATCATAAACGCGGCGCGCCACCAAATCAGGTTCGAACACCTAACCTTATTCGGCAACGGCTGGCGCAATCAGATAAATCTGCGTGAAGTTTCAGATAGCCAATACTACGAAGATCTAGGTGGCAGTCTTAGCGTTTCCAGTATCACTCACCTGAACCGAAGCGTCCGTTTCGACTATTATTCACCAAACTTCTCGATGCTTGGACAAGTTCAGGATTACCAAACGGTTGACGATACAATCGCAGCAGATCAGAGACCGTACCGACGCTTGCCACAGATTCTCGTCAACGGTAGTTGGGACATGCCGCTTGGATTTCGCTTTGGTATTGACGGTGAGGTCGTTAATTTCGATCGTAATGTTGGCGTAACCGGCTGGAGATTCAACGCTGCACCGAAACTGGAACTACCGATAACGCGGCCAGGCTGGTTCGTTGTTCCGGCCGTTGCGATGGATTATACACGTTACAAATTAAAGAACACGCTACCGGGTGAGCAGACCGGGCTAACGCGTACAGTGCCGATCACGAGCCTGGACACCGGTTTAATCCTCGAACGCAGTATGAAAAATTCAAATCGAGTTCAGACTATCGAACCACGATTACTTTATGTCCACATACCACAGCGCGATCAGGACAACCTGCCAATCTTCGATACGATCACGCCCGACATGAATCTCGTTCAGCTTTTCCGAAAAAATCGCTATTTGGGTATTGACCGAATCGGGGATACCGATCACATCAGTGTCGGCATTACGACGCGAATACTGAACCTATCAACAGGCCGTGAACTGATGTCAGCAACTATTGGTCAAACACGATACCTCAGTGATCGAACTGTAAGGTTGTCTGATCCCACGATGGCAACAACAGAAACATCTGACTACATCGCTCAACTTCGCTTTCTGTTGTTCAAGAACGTTAATTTTGACTTCGGCCACCAATGGGGGGCTGGCGTAGAAGATATGACAAAGTCTGAGGCCCGGCTGCAATACCGGCCCGCTGACAATAAGGTACTGAATCTCGCCTACCGCTTTCGCAGGGACTCGCTGAAGCAAGGCGATCTGTCGTGGTCCTGGCCAATAGCGAGTCGTTGGAATTTTGTCGGCCGCTATAACTTTTCGTTCCGCGATCAGGAAGTGCTCGAACAGTTTTTTGGTCTCGAGTATGAGAGCTGCTGTTGGGGTTTACGCCTTGTCTCACGACGTCATATCTCGACACGTGATGGAACTCGTGATTCATCCTTTGGTCTGCAATTAGTCATGAAAGGAATGACGAGTGTCGGCACAGCAGCTGACAAACTCCTCGAACGTGGTATTCTTGGCTATTCTGCAGATCTCCGGTAGTAAATTGTGTTAAAAATCATTAACTTATGCGCTATGGTCGCATTGGTAACAGCGCCCGTTGTGGTTGCCGACGAACTTTCCGAGGATGGCGAGTTTCTCGACGGTGTCGCTGCGATCGTCAATGAAGGCGTCGTCCTTAAGAGTCAGTTCCGAAAACAGTTGGAGCTAATCAAGCTGCAATCGGCAAATCAAAACATAAAAATGCCGCCAGATGACATACTTAATGAGCAGATTTTGGAGCAATTGATCCTTCTGGAGCTTCAACTGCAGCGTGCGAAGGACATCGGTCTTACCGACCAGATCTCTGATCAGTACCTAAACGATGCGATACAGACTATTGCCGATCAGAACGGCGTACGTTTTGAAGAAATGCCAGCGTTGCTTGCCAAAGACAATGTCAGCTACGCCGAATTCCGCGAGGGCCTGCGTGAAGATTTGACGCTCAGAGAACTAAGAGGCATTGAGGTCGTGCGCAGCATCCGGGTATCCGAGCGTGAGATTACACAGTGCAAACTGGACATCGAAAACAATGTTGTCGTCAATTCTGATTGGCAGTTATCGCACATCCTCTTATCAATTCCGGAATCAGCATCATCAGATGTCGTTCTCGCTTTAGAGCAAAGCGCAGCGGATATTTACTCGCGACTGCAAGACAACACCGATTTTCGCGAGCTCGCAGCACGGTATTCTGAAGGCTCGACGGCACTCGAAGGCGGATCCCTCGGGTGGTTGAGTGGTCAGCAGATCCCATCGATATTCATCAGCGTTTTACAGAACATGAAAGCGGGCGATATCACCGAGCCATTCAGAACATTGAATAGTCTGCATATAGTCAAAGTCGATGACTTACGACTTACCGTTGAGCGTAGCGAAATAAATCAGTCGAAGATCAGGCATATTTTAGTCGAGCCAAACGAAATCATTGACGATGCGACGGCAAAGCAGCAACTGAATAACGCACTCGATAAGATTCGCGGCGGTGAAGATTTTGGACAACATGCCAAGTTGCTGTCCGACGATACGGGTTCTGCAGGCCTTGGCGGTGATCTAGGCTGGGCGGAATCATCCGCTTACACTCCTGAATTTAGGGTCGCAGCAGATTCAGCTGAAGTCGGCGTGTTAACTGACCCATTCCGTACGCAATTCGGCTGGCACATTCTTGAAGTCCTCGGTCGTCGCGTCTACGACAACACCGAAGAGCTAAAAGAAATTAACTGCATCGGTCGCATCCGCAACGGCAAACAGGAAGAGGAACACTTGCTGTGGCTGCAACGAATGCGAGATGAGGCTTTCGTCGACTCGCGCATCTAGATATGGCGCTCGATAAACCCCTTGTAATCACCGCTGGAGATCCGGCCGGCATTGGCCCTGAGCTCTGTTCTTCGCTTGTTGATACGGAATTTCTATCCGACGTCGTTGTTATCGGCGACGCATCGTTACTCGATGATCGCTTGACGGTGATCGACATGCCTTTTCCAGCACCAGTTGAAGCCGGACGTCCCGATTCTGCGAATGCCAAGACTCTGTTGAACGGGCTTGAGCTGGCCGTCCAGGGTTGCCTCAACGGTCGCTTCTCCGGAATGGTCACGGCCCCGCTAGCCAAGAACGTCATAGCTAACTCGGGTATAACTTTTATAGGTCATACTGAATTCCTAGCAGAGCTGACTGGCGTAGACCTCCCCGTCATGTTGCTGGTCGCTGACGACCTCCGGGTTGCTCTGGCGAGTACACACATGCCGCTACGAGATGTACCTGACTTCATCACCAAAAAACGATTAACTGACGTGCTACAAATTTTGCACGACGATCTTAGATCAAAATTTGGAATCGAGACTCCGGAGATCGTGGTCTGTGGCCTCAACCCACATGCCGGTGAAGGCGGTCATCTAGGCAAAGAGGACGATGACGTTATCGCGCCCGTTGTCGAGGAGCTGTCGGAGTCTGGAATGAACATTCGCGGACCGTTAGCCGCAGACACCGCGTTTACACCCGCGGCCGGCCATAAAGACGCCATCCTCGCCATGTATCACGATCAGGGCCTTCCTGTGTTGAAATACGCGGGATTTGGACATGCGGTTAACGTAACCTTGGGTTTACCCATCATTCGCACCTCCGTCGATCACGGAACAGCGTTCGATCTGGCCGGTACTGGCACGGCCGATGCGGGTAGTCTCATCGCCGCAATAAAACTCGCAAAAACCATGGCGTCTACTTGATGCCGGGCCATCGCTCACGCAAACGTTTCGGTCAGCACTTCCTAGTCGATCCGGGTGTCGTCGACGCCATCTTGCGCTCAATTCACGCGACCAAAGACGATGTCGTAGTTGAAATTGGTCCAGGTCGGGGAGCGATCACCACTGCGCTGGCTGCCGATGCGGGCTACCTACATGCCATTGAGCTCGATCGCGATCTCGTCGGCCGACTTAAGCGCCAGTACCGCGATAACCCGACCGTGAGCATTCACGAGGCTGATGCGCTGTCATTCGATTATTCGACGTTAGGTCATAGACTTCGCATTGTCGGAAATCTTCCCTATAACATCTCCACCCCACTGCTCTTTCACCTGCTGAAATTCAGAGACCGCATTATCGACATGCACTTTATGTTGCAAAAAGAAGTTGTGGATCGAATGGCGGCCGGGCCAGGAAGTAAGGCCTATGGTCGATTGGGGATCATGCTTGGCTGTCATCTCAACATCGAGTCACTGTTCAACGTTGATAAGTCGGCTTTCGACCCACCGCCAGAGGTCACATCGGCTGTCGTTCAACTCGACCCCTTGCCATCGGGTACATTCGACATTCAAGATAACGTGTTGTTGTCGAAAATTGTGACTAGCGCATTCATGAAGCGTCGGAAAACCATACGCAACTCCCTTAAAGATATCGCTGAGGTCGCTGATCTTGAAGCCGTTGATATCGATTCCGGACTGCGACCCGAGCAAATCAGCATTTTGAAATACGTCGAACTCAGTAACCATCTCGCCGGTCGCTTAAGTTAGAATATCGCGATGCAAGAAACTCAATGTGATATCAGAATTCAGGTAGCGACCAGCTATATCGATGATCAATCCGAGCCGAACGCCGATCGCTATGTATTCGCGTACACCATCACGATATCGAACAGTGGCGATGTGGCAGCACAATTGATTAGTCGTCATTGGATCATCACCGATGCCAACGGCAAGGTACAAGAGGTTAGCGGCGACGGCGTCGTCGGCGAACAACCACACCTCAGCCCCGGTGAAGAATTTCGCTACTCCAGTGGCGCAGTGCTGGAGACGCCAGTCGGTGCTATGCAGGGCATGTATCGTATGGAAGCGGACGGTGGAGTTGCATTTGACGCGCCTATCGCGCCGTTTACGCTTGCCGTACCCGGACTGCTGAACTAGGTCAAGCCACATGGCCGTATACGCGATCGGCGACATTCAGGGATGCTATGACCCGCTTCGACGGCTCCTTGATACATTGGAATTCGATCCGTCCCGCGACACACTTTGGTTTGTCGGTGACCTCGTAAATCGAGGCCCTAAGTCCCTAGAAACATTACGCTATATAAAGGACCTGGGCGAGTCCGCGATTACCATACTGGGCAACCATGACCTGCACTTATTGGCACTTGAGGCTGATGCTGTTGAGGGTGGTAAGTATTCTGAATCCCTCCAAAAACTACTCAACGCACCTGATGCCGGTGAGCTTTGCGAGTGGCTAAGACACCGCCCATTGGCACACTATGACGAAGACCTGGATACGATGATGGTTCATGCTGGAACTCATCCAACGTGGTCCGTAAGAAAGACAATGGCGTGCGCTGCTGAAGTTGAAGACGAACTTCGGGCTGGTGATTTTCGAATATTGCTGGAGAAAATGTACGGCAACACACCGACTAGCTGGTCCGGAAAATTGCGTGGTTACAAACGGCTGCGATTCATAATCAATTGCCTGACTCGTATGCGTATGATCACAACGAACGACCGATTGAATTTCTCACATAACGGAGCACCGTGGCACGCACGAAAAAATCTGCTGCCCTGGTACATGGCCGAAGGCCGGGCTACCGCCGAAACACGAGTAGTCTTCGGGCACTGGTCGCAGCTCGGCTTAGTCGTGACGCCGGACCTCATCAGCGTTGACACTGGCTGCGTCTGGGGCCGACAACTCACCGCCGTCAAATTAGATAAGCGCATTCCACGAGTGATTCAAGTCGCCGGGCAATCTATCCGTTCGTACGTCCTGAACTCGAAGGAAAATTGATTCAACTCGGTCGCGGCGTGCTCTTCTAAATCAACAATTTTCCAGATATCTTCAGCGATGTCCGGAAAAAATGCATCGCCTTCTACGTCTATATGAACGCGGGTCAAATACAGCCGTCCAGCCTTCGGTAGAAACAGATCGTAAATCTGGCTACCACCGATAACCATGATTTCTTCAGCGTCGCCCGCGGCGGCGAGCGCTGCTGTCGGCGAAGCAACGACGTCGCATCCATCGGCAGAGAGGTCTGACTGCCGAGTAACCACAATGTTCTGACGTCCCGGCAACGGTCGCCCAATAGACTCCCACGTCAAACGACCCATCACGATGGGCTTGCCCATCGTTAGTGCTTTGAATCGTTTCAGGTCATCCGATATTTTCCAGGGTAACCCACCCTGCATGCCGATCACGTTGTTCGTCGACGCGGCGACAATAATACTGATCATGAACGTTCCTGCTAGACCGCGACCGCGGCTTTGATGTGTGGGTGGGACTCGTAATTTACGATTTCAAAGTCCTCGTACTGATAGTCGAAGATACTGTTCGGCCTGCGTTTGATCGCTAATTGCGGCAACGCTAACAACTCGCGACTGAGCTGTTCATCCGCCTGCTCCAGGTGATTGGAATACAGATGACAGTCGCCGCCCGTCCAGACAAAGTCACCAACATCAAGATCCGCCTGTTGGGCGAGCATGTGTGTGAGCAGTGCATAGGACGCGATATTGAACGGTACGCCGAGAAAAATATCGCAGCTTCGTTGGTACAACTGGCAGGATAACTTGCCATCAGCAACGTAGAACTGAAACAAACAATGGCACGGTGGCAATGCCATGTTCTCAATTTCCCCAACGTTCCATGCGCTTAGCATGATGCGTCGGGAATGCGGTGATTCGCGGAGCTGCTGCATTATCTGCGATATCTGATCAATAGAACGTCCATCGGGTGTTGGCCAGTTGCGCCATTGCACGCCATAAACCGGTCCCAGATCGCCATTGTCATCCGCCCAATCGTCCCAGATCGAAACGCCATTGTCCTTCAGGTATTTGATGTTGCTGTCACCCGTTAAGAACCACAGCAACTCATGGATAATCGAACGCAGGTGAAGTTTCTTGGTGGTAACAAGGGGAAAACCCTCGCTAAGATCGAAGCGCATCTGGTGGCCAAATACGCTGACCGTACCGGTACCCGTGCGATCTTCCTTGACCGTGCCGTTGTCCCGCACATGACGCATGAGATCAAGATATTGACGCATCTTAGGCTTTCGCCTCCGCCGACCGATAAGCCATGACGACGAGCACAAGTCCGGCCAAAACCATTGGCACGCTCAGAATTTGTCCCATCGTGACCCAACCTAAGGCCAGATAATCGAGATGGGCATCCGGAATGCGGTAAAACTCGACTGCAAAACGGAAAATACCGTAGAGCAGTAAGAACATTCCTGAAGCAGCTAGATATGGCCTCGGTTTGGACGAGTAGAGCCACAAGATAAAAAACAACAGGAAGCCCTCAAGAATGGCCTCATAGAGTTGCGATGCGTGCACGGATACGCCGTTTACGATGAATGACCAGGCAACATCTGTGGGCTTTCCCCAGAGCTCACCGTTGATGAAATTTCCTATGCGGCCGAAACCGAGACCGAGCGGCACGATGGGTGCGACGAAATCTGTCATCCTCCAGATAGAGTGACCCAGCTTTCGGCCGTACAGCCACATGGCCGTCATAACTCCGGCGAGTCCACCGTGGAATGACATACCGCCTTGCGTAATCTTGAACAGGTACAACGGATCGCTGGTGAGTTGATCCCAGCCGTAGACAATTGCATAGCCAACACGGCCGCCGACAATTACGCCGAGCATGCCGTAGAAAAGAAGATCGTCAACCTGATCGGAGTTAACCGGAGAATCGGCGCGTTGGCAGCGACGCTTTGCCAGCCACCAAGCGAGCAGGAAAGCCATGACGTACATCAAGCCGTACCAGCGAACTTTGAGTGGTCCGAGCGCAAATATGATCGGATCGATCTCGGGATATGTCAGCATGAAATCCTGTCAGTCATCGAGTTAAGATACGTATCATAGTCAGTTTCCAGACCGCGTCATAGTGGCTGCCACCACAGGAACCGAATAAATGCCAAATCACCTCGCTGATGAGTCCAGTCCGTACCTGCAGCAGCACGCTGAAAATCCTGTGGACTGGTTTCCATGGGGAAACGAGGCCTTTGAGGAGGCCCGGAAAACAGGAAAGCCGATATTACTGTCGGTGGGCTATTCTGCATGCCACTGGTGTCATGTCATGGCGCATGAGTCTTTTGAGGATGATTCGATAGCAGCGGTGATGAATCGCTTGTTCGTCAACGTGAAAGTCGATCGCGAGGAGCGACCCGACGTCGATAAAATCTATCAAACTGCTCATCAGCTGCTAACCCAACGTGGTGGTGGCTGGCCCCTGACCATGTTCCTCGACGGAGAAAACCAGCGGCCGTTTTTTGGCGGCACCTACTTCCCGAATGAAGCTCGTCATGGCATGCCCGCGTTTGCGGACTTACTGGAAAAAGTCGCGATGTACTTTGAGGAACAGCGAGACGAGGTACGTGCGCAGAGCGAACAGTTGCTGGGTGTATTCAAGAAAATCGAACCAAGCCGCAGTGACGAAGACGTTATTCTCGACGCCACACCACTGCAAAGAGCTCGAGATACTTTCGCGCAAAACTTCGATCGGGACTTTGGCGGCTTTGGCCCAGCACCCAAGTTCCCCCACGCAACGACGATAGACAGGCTTCTGCGCCAATGGCGCACCACCGCCAACGATGCTGAACCGGATCTTGACGCGCTGCTGATGTCAACATTGACACTGACTCGCATGGCCGACGGCGGCATTTTTGATCATGTCGGTGGTGGCTTTTGTCGTTACTCGGTCGATAAGTATTGGCAGATTCCGCATTTCGAGAAAATGTTGTACGACAACGGCCCGTTGCTGGCCCTATACGCGCAAGCGGCGATCGCGACCGGCGAGTCATCGTTCTTCGACACAGCAAATGCGACAGCTGACTGGATGCTCGCTGATATGCAGGCGGACAATGGCGGATTCTTCTCGTCACGTGATGCGGACTCGGAAGGTGAAGAAGGCGTGTACTACTTATGGACGCCCGAACAGGCTCAAAAACTGCTGGGTGACGACTACACCGTATTTGCCAATCGCTTTGGTCTCGATATGGATACGAATTTTGAAGGGCAATGGCACCTCACTGTGCGTGCGCCAATCGCCAATGACGATGACTTTGCTGCGATCGAACGCTCGAAGAAGATTTTGCTGACTGAACGTGAGACTCGCATCGCACCCGGGCGTGACGAGAAACAACTGACGTCATGGAACGCGCTGGCTATCCGCGGTCTGGCGATTTCGGGTCGCGCGCTGAACAGACCAGAGCTCACTTTAGCAGCTGTAAGAGCTGTTGATTTTATCCGAGAAAACCTAATAAAGAACGATCGATTGCTGGCCAGCTACAAGGATGCGCAAGTTCGTTTTCCGGCTTACCTCGATGACCATGCATTCCTGCTCGATGCACTTCTGGAGTTACTACAGTCAAACTGGAGTACAAAGCATCTGTCGTTCGCTATGCAGCTGGCCGATCTCATACTCGAACACTTTGAAGATCTCGAACGCGGTGCTTTCTACTTCACCGCGAACGATCATGAAACGCTAATTCATCGACCCAAATCAATAGCGGATGAAGCTGTGCCATCCGGCAACGGAATCGCTGCATTCGCATTGCAACGGCTAGGCTTTCTGCTCGGCGAAACGCGTTACCTGGATGCTGCCGAACGGACACTTAAGGGTGCATGGCAGGGTATCGAAGAATATCCGCACGGACATGTCAGCTTGATAACTGCGCTGGAGGAATACCTGCATCACCCAGAGATTATCGTAATTCGCGGTGAGTCTGAGGAAATTGAGCGCTGGCGCGACTCAGCAGCCAAGTTATACGCGCCGCAACGGATGATTTTCGCGATCGATGCGAACGAGGAAAACCTACCGGGTGCATTAGCAGATAAAGTAGCGCGTGAAGGTGAATCGGTTGCTTACAGGTGTGTTGGCACCCACTGCGAACTACCCATAACCACATGGGAAGCACTCGCCGCAGAACTCAGTGAGGCTACTGACTGACCCGGCGCACTATGAGATGAGAGCCCTCACCCCAACTCGTCTTCAAGCGTGTAGCGCTCGCTGCGCCGCTGCATAGCCGCACCTAGCTCCGGCATCACCCACAGCTCAATCGGTTTTTTCCCTCGTATCTGAAAATTCTGTCTGCCTCGTTTTTCCTGTCTATAACGCACGCAGCCCCAGGGCACCTGAATGCAGGCTGGCACTTTCTGCGGACCGGGGCCACCATAGAGTATCCAAAACCCATCGTCGTCCAATACAATATCGACTTGCGAATAATTGAACGACCCGACCTCAATGCTCTCGCCTTTGAAGGCGGCAGATATTGGCCGTTTATCGGTTTCGTAAAGCTTGGCTAGCTCTCGCCAAACACCAACATATTTAGCCGGCTGATACATAACAGC
>Ga0209383_1000121_pt1 | contig 54709 bp, 50 predicted proteins | sample CoawatmetaG02DNA_FD_187510 | JGI IMG/M metagenome (GOLD analysis project Ga0209383, IMG submission 187510) | Marine microbial communities from the West Antarctic Peninsula - Coastal water metaG029-DNA (SPAdes) (version 2) | ecosystem: Environmental > Aquatic > Marine > Coastal ...
TGATGTAAATCTGACTATCGAGTCTAATTGTAAGACCTACATCAAGGGTGATTGGAACATACAGGTTGACGGCAACAAGTATGAAACAATTGGTGGTAATGCTCATGAAACAATTGGTGGTAATCATGTATCACTTATTAAAGGAGAACGAGAGCAAACAGTGGAGACAAATGTTATTGAGACATATGGCACAACCAAAGACAAACACTTTCATACAAGGCTTGTTACAGGTAGCACTAATGATACAGTATTGCGTAATGTGACAGAGACTTATGGAACTGATACAACACATTCCCGATCAACAACCATAACTGGAATAGATACTAAGTCTACAGGCCTATCCACTAACCTAACAACTGGTACTTCTTGGAATTATACGGTAGGAACCGCTTGGGATGGTACTACAGGAACAACATGGGATCATGAATCTACAGGTATTGTAACCATCGAAGGTGATAAAATTGAGTTGAACCCATAGGAGTATAAACTATGCCGGGTATATGTAGAGATACAACCGATACCGCTGGAGCTGCATTGATCAAGACGCAGACTAAGGTATTTGCAAATGGAGATGAGGTTATTGTGCATGGTGACACTGTTACTGCTCACCTATCAGGATTACATGCAGCTCCACCAACTATGATTGCTGGCTCCAAAAATGTTTTTATTGGTGGCATTGCAGTTTGTAATGCTGGTGATCTTGCAACTTGTGGACATGCGGCAAGCGGTTCATCAAATGTTATTGTAGGTGATTAATTAATAACCTATCTAATTCTTTATAAATAATAAAAACCACCTTGGAGTAGTAATGGCCACAGTAGAAAAAACACAGAGTTTTAAAAATTTAACTGCTCTAAGGGATGCTGAAGGAATTAATAATTCTAGCTCAAATGTCCGGCAGTATAGAGACTTGGATATGTTTTTTACTAAGAGGTCGAGAGACAGAGATGTTAATGTTCTAACCAACATAACTGCTGTGAAACGATCTGTGCGAAATTTGATACTCACAAATTTTTATGAAAAACCTTTTCATCCAGAAATAGGATGCGGTGTTAGGGGATTATTGTTTGAAAATGCAAGCCCATTAACTTCTATTGCATTATCACAAGCGTGTGAGGATGTTATTGCAAACTATGAGCCAAGGGCAAAAACTATTAGTGTTGATATTATACCAAAATTAGATAGTAATTCCTATGATTTGACCATTAATTTCACTATTGTGAATGCTCCGTCAGAATTAGTATCCTTAAACATACTACTGGAGGTATTGCGATAATGGCAAATAATCAAAAATTAGAGATATCGGGTCTTGATTTTGATACAGTCAAAACCAATCTCAAAACTTTTATGAAAAATCAAGACCAGTTTATTGATTACGATTTTGAAGGTTCTGGTATCAGCGCACTATTAGATGTGTTAGCATATAACACTCACTACCTTGGATTTCACGCAAACATGCTTGCGAATGAAATGTTCATTGATAGTGCGGCGTTGCGTTCTAGTGTTGTATCTCATGCTAAAACTTTAGGGTACGAGACAAGTTCAGTTAGAGCTCCAATAGCAAAAATTAATGTACAACTAAACGATATCACTTTAGGTACAGCAACAATGAATGCTGGCCAAGTATTCAATACAACTATTGATAATGTTACATATCAATTTGTGACCACATCCTCTTATACTTCATCTCAACTTGGTAACGGAATATTCTTTAACAATATCCCAATCTATGAGGGAACATATGTTACAACTAGATATACGGTTGACAGTACAAACGTCAATCAGAGATATTTGTTGAATAGTAATGTTGCAGATACAACTACCCTTGCGGTAACGGTACAAAACTCATCATCTGATTCGACTACATTAGTATATAATAAGGCAACTGACATCACTCAACTAACTGGCACTAGTTCAGTATACTACTTACAAGAAGTTGAAGATGGTCAATATGAAATTTATTTTGGTGATGGGGTTGTTAGTAAGAAAGTTAATGATGGTAATATTGTTATATTAAAGTATGTGGTTACTAATGTTGCCGAAGCAAATGGCGCATTTGCATTTACAAATTCGGGAGCAATAAATACCGTTACTAATATTACTGTGACAACCGTTGAAGTAGCTACTGATGGAGCTGACTCAGAAAGTGTTCAGTCTATAAAATTATCTGCTCCGTTAGACTATGCTGCACAAGGTCGGTGCGTTACAACTAATGACTATAAAGTTTATGTTCAAAAATTATATCCCAACGCTACTGCCGTTCAAGTGTTCGGTGGAGAGAATGGTTCTTTTGATCCTAGTCTTGGAGTTGTTTCCACACCAGAATATGGTAAGGTGTTTATTTCTGTTAGGAATGCGCTTGGAACAAATTTAACTCAAGTTGATAAGTCCAACCTAGTTAATAGTTTAGCGAAATTTACTGTTGCTTCAATTTCTCCTGTTATTGTTGATCCAGATTTCACTTATATATTATTAACATGTAACTTTAAATATAACTCTACTATCACCACGAAATCTAAAGATACAATTGTAAGTGAGGTTGTTCAATCTATATCAAATTATAATACTACGGAACTTGTTAAGTTCGATGCAATACTAAGACATTCAAAATTATTGAGTATTGTTGATAATACAGACCCAGCAATTACCAGTAATTCAATTATTCCTAGACTTGCAAAATATGTTATTCCATTGCTTGGAGAGTCTAGGTCATATAATACATATTTTAATAATGCATTATACAATCCTCATTCTGGTCATAACAGTCTTGATGGTGGTATATTAACTTCTACAGGATTTCACATTACGGGTAATACAAATGAACTTTTCTTTGATGACGATGGACTTGGTAATCTTAGGATGTATTATTTAACAGGTTCAACTCGAAATTACGTTAATGAGACAGCTGGAACTGTTAACTATAATAGTGGTGCAATAGCTATTGGTAATATATCAATATCAACAATTTCTCTTGTAGATGGTTTGGCCTCTACTAGTATTCGTATCACTGTTCTCCCAAGATCAAATGATATTGTTGCACTAAGAAATCAAATACTTGAAATTGATACGATTAATACTAAAGTCACAGGTGGAGTTGACACAATTGCTGTAGGTGACGAAGGTGGTGCTGCTCAGTTTGAAGCTTCCTCATCAACAGTAAACGCAACAGGAATTGGTTACTAAAAATGCCTTTTGATAGTGAATTTAATACAAAGATATCTCCCCTTATAGATGGACAGGTTCCTGATTATATTCAATCTGACCATCCAATATTTGTTGAGTTTCTTAAACAATATTATAAGTTTCTTGAATCTGCTCAGATAACTATTGACGGTACTATAGACCAAGTTTTATTAGAAACATTATCAGACAATTATTTAGTTTTAGATGCTACTGACATATCTGGTTCAAATGGAGCAGATAGAATTGTTTTTGAAAGTGGTAGCGGAACCACTGGTAAATTTGATATTGGTGAAACTATTACGGGAGTGACAAGTAAGGCTACTGCCACAATATTAGTGGATGATGATGAACAGTTGTTTATTACTGCTAACCAAAAGTTTATTGAGGGTGAAACTATTACAGGGGGAACTAGTAATGCTACTACTACCCTTAAAAAATATCGTGCAAACCCTGTACAAAATATTCAACAGTTATTAGAATACGCAAATCCAGATAATACTGTTGACCATTTCCTTTCAGCTTTTAAAGACTCCTTTATGAACTCTATCCCTCTGTCTCTTGCAAGTGGAGTATCCAAGAGAAATCTTATAAAACACATTAGAGATTTGTATGCAGCTAAGGGAACTTCCGAAGGACATAAACTTTTCTTTAGAATATTTTTGGGTGAAGAAGCAACTATAAATTACCCAGCAAAATATATGATGAGGTTGAGTGACGGTAAATGGGCAAATCCTCTAGCAATTCGATGTACTTCTGATTCTCAAGGAGCAACTCCATCTGAGATGGCTGGCCAACAGGTGACTGGCGCATCTTCTGGAACAACTGCTCAGATTATTGCGGTATCACAGTTCAATCAAGGCTCGGATTCTATTGTAGAATTTACTCTTAGAAGAGATAGTGTTCTTGGTACTGGATTTTCCCCATCTGAAACTATTACAGGTTATTCTCCAACTAATGATTACTCTATGCAGTTTACTATTCAAGGTATTGTGTTGTCCATAACAACTGGTGATTTTGGTGGCATTCTGTATAATAATGGGGATACAATAACGTTAGACCCACAAATTGGTAATGGTGCTTCTACCGCAAATATTAGTCAAGTTTCAACGGGGTCAATTAGTGATGTTATTATTGATGATGTTGGAACTGGATTTAATATTGGAGATGCAATTAAATTTACAAATGATTCTGATGACACCTCTATTAATAGTGCAAGAGCTTTTGTTTCTGTTACTGGCGGTAGGTTATCAGTTGAATATGCAGCTGATGAAACGTCTGGTGTTCTTGTTATAGAGACAGGAACAAACGAATCATTAGTATCAAGTAATATATTATTAAATGGTACTGCTCTTGCAACTGTAACAGGTGAACCATATGTAGTATTTGGTACAGCTAGAACATATAGTGATACACAAACATATTACTATCCACTATACCTAACAGAAAAAAGAGCATCTACTAAAAACCTCCTTGATGGACAAGTTACTGCTTTCATTTTTGACCAAATTCCTGACACTATATTTTATATGCCATCGAATAATATTAATACTGCTAAATCAACTTATGATAATTCATTATATAATTTGTTTCACTCAAGTACAAAAACATTGGATAGTGGGTTTTCCTTACGACAAGAGTCCAGCAACGTTGCCACTGGAATGGATGTCGCAACAAATAGTAATACTGAAGCTGAGTTGGGTGATTTACTTATATCTGAAATTGATGTATTAACAAGAGATTCTTATGGTACTGAAACAGACGGTATTATTCTTGAGGATGAAACTGTTGGTGATAATGATTCTGGTAGTATCAATAGAATTTTCTTGGCCGGTTCTGGAGGCGGGTATAGTAAACTACCTACTGCTACAGTTTCATCTGTAAATGGAATAAACGCCAAGTTGATTTGTTTAACAACTGATATTGGAGCCGTTACAGAGATTGAAATAATTGACTCTGGGTTTAAATATTCAACACCACCAACTGCAACTGCAAATACAAATTTAATTTTGAAGGATGTTTTTGGGTCGTTTGGAACTGGAAATACATTACAGACTCATACTGGATCAGTAGTTTCATTTGATAGCAGTACAAATAAACTTACAATTAGTTCCACTCCCACAAACCGACTTACAGGTGAAAATTCTTCAATTGTAAACGAAGGTATTGAACTTGAAGATTATGATATTGTTGGCCCCGGCCGTTCTGATCTTGGTCCTATCAACGAAATCTTTAGACCTTTAGATGATGCAAATCAAGGAATATTAATAGATGGATTTTCAGAAGAGGGTGAAGGAATTGCAATTGAAAATTCATCTTATGAAGAAATAATACAAAATGCAAGTGAAGTTGATGTTTATCAAATCAATATGGAAATTGATGATACAGACTCTCTACTTGATGAAGGCATAGAATTAGAATCAGGTAGTTTTATTGTAGCTGATGAGTCTGGTAAATTTTTATTAGATGGTTTTTTACCGCCCATAAACCAGCGTATTGAAGACCATATTGTTCTTGAGGATGATACTGTTGGTAAAAATATATTCGGTGAACAACTAACAGGAGTTTTAATATTTAATTTTACTCCCAAAGATATTAATGATAATATTAGATTAGAGGGGGGTGAATTTGATTTAGATAATGTTGAATTGGAAACTTCTACTGAAAATGAAGGTGATAAACTTATATTTGATGGAACATCTTTGGAAGATGGAGATAAGATTGAGTATCAACGTTTTTCAAATATTATATTTGGTAATAATACTGATGCTATTTTATCGGAAGATTCAATTAACGGTAACCAAGGTTCTCCTAGTTATATTACTAGTGAGGACGCTGGTAATACTATAATCCTTAATGCGACAGAAGCACCTGTTGGTTTCAGAACTTTCAGCAGTGGAGATAAACTCTTACAAACTGTTTTTGATGTTTCAGAATTTTCTAATCATGGACAATCAATAAAACATAGTAATACTCCACATAGTAGGTTATTAGGAGAAGGACTAGAGACTTTTGTTACTGAAGATTCCCCCGTTAATAAACTTGATGTAGGTGTTCTAGATAAAGGCCGTATTTTATATAATAATGCAATATACCTTGGTGATGAAGATGGTTATGGAAATATAATTGACGAAGCTGGTGATAGGGTACTGAATGAAAACGCTAGTATTAATTTAATTCTTGATGGTACAGATTTATCAGGTGAAGACGCTGGTAGTCAAATATTAATAGAAGATGAAGTTGGTACAGATCAAATTATCCTTAACCAAACACAGGCCAATGGAACTGATATCGGTGATGAAATTGTTATGGAAGACGATTTTAATGTTGTTGGTAATACCATACTAGATTCTAGTGGAGCTTCTGCTAAGATTGTAGCACAAGGAACTGTTAAAGGTGTAGCATCAATTGGTACAACTATAAACAAAACAGGTTCGTACTTAAATACAGATAGTCTTATTAGTGAAGACATTATTCGTATACAGGATTCCTATTTCTACCAACAGTTTTCATATGAAGTTAAGGTTGGTGCTGTTCTATCTGATTATATTAACGAACTTAAAGCTTCTGTTCACCCTGCTGGTTTTATTCCATTCGGTAAAGTTTCCCTTGCATCACAAGTTTCTGCTGCGGTTGGTGTTCCTACTGCTGTAGGTGTTGTGGATTATACTGGAGATGATACTTTCTCGCCAACCCTTGCATCACTATTTAATATAGTATTTGATGAAGTTCTAGTTCAAACTACATCTGTTCGTGACGGCCCAGGCGTTCTTGATCCTACGGGGGGAAGTAGTTTATTTGATACAATCATTTTTGAGAATGGCGTAGCAATTGGTGATTTGCTTCTTGAAGAAACTGACGGTGATAATCTACAGTTTGAAAGTGGATTAGATATTGCAGTTGAAAACTCACAAAGTTCTGGTGATGGTACTATTCTTTTGAATGATGGAGGAGGTAGATTACTTGCAGAGACAGCACTAGGTGAGAATGAAAGTGGAAAACGATCTGTTACACATTTAACAACATTAAAGATTACTCCACAAATTATTATTCCTAATACTGGATATGGCGCTCCTCTTGCTTCTGGTATTTTGCCCGGTTCTGGTTTCTTTGATTCACCAACTGTTCAGTTAGAAGATGGATTAAGAGAAAGTATTCCTGTCATCATGCAAGATAATCTTGTTCTTGATGGAACAGATAAAGGTGGTACTGACAATGGAGATAAAATTTCTTATGAAATAGACCTTAACGCTAATAGTGGTATTCCACTCAGTGAGTTGAATGGTTTGTCATTTTCAGATTTAGTTGAAATAGATACTGTAGGGTTCACTGAACCAGCTGGAACACTAAAAACAACTGAGGGTGCTATTGTATTTGAACAGAGTTCTGCTGGTTCTGATGACTTTGTGTTGGAGACATGGTTACAATTTATTACAGAGGATGGAGACTTTATTGAGTTAGAATCTTCAACTGATACTGGATATATGATTGGTGTTGGTAATGGATATCCATCTCATAATATTAATATCGTATTAGACGGCACTAACATTAATACGGGTAAGAAACTTGTTACCGAAGGAAGTTTGATTGAGTTTGAGGACACTACTAACCAAGGAAGTATTCCAGAAGGTAACTTTGGTAATAGAAATATAGTACCGTTTACAAGAGCTGCTGAAATTAATTCTAAATCTGCAACAGATAGATTGTCTTTACAAGATGAATATGAAAATGGATTAAACTTTAGATTAGAAGACGATAGTGGAGTTATCTTATTTGATGGTACGTCAGCACTTCTTGATATTGGTCAAAATATTGTATTAGAAGGAACGGATTCGTCAAGAACTGATGAAGGTAATTTCCTAATAATGGATAGGTCAGCTGCTAATACAGATGTTGGTGATAATATAATACTAGACAGTAGTGGCGGCCGTGACCTTAGTGATAAAATTGTTATGTTCGATAATGTTTATAATCTTGTACCCGATAATGAAGGCGGATTCTTCTTATTGGATGGTACTGATAGTGATGGAACGAACGCTGGTTTTGAATTATTGGTAGAAAAAAATGCAATAGGTGAAGGAACATTTACATTTTTACAACAGAACTCAATAAATAGTGCGAATAATCTTTTTGCCGAAGCCGGCGGGTTGCAATTGAGTGCAGATGAATCAAGTGCTGATGATGGTGCAATTCAAGCCAATAGTTTTGATAGTAATGCTGGAAGCTTTGATTCAACAAGTATAACTTTTGATGCTGCGTAAAACGTTATAAATAACAATAAGGATAGGAAAAGATAAATGGCATATCAAAATTTAGGACTTGGCACAGCAGCCAACGATGGCAGTGGTGACACATTAAGAGATGCTGGTGCAAAAATTAATGCTAACTTAGGCGAGATTTATAATAAATTTGGTAATGGTTCTGGTCTTTGTACTGGAGTCAGTGCTACTGTATCTGTCTTATCATTAACTGCTCCTAATATCAGTGGGGTTGTTGCAGGGACACAAACTTCTGCTACTATCACAACTCTTGCTACAACTACGGTAAATGGTACAACTTTAAAAGGTGGAACTCTTGTTCTTGCAGCTGGATCAATAACAGATACTTCTGGTGCTATCAGTTTTGGTAACGAAAATATTACTACTACTGGTACATTTGGTGCGGGTAATATAACGGTTGGAAATATAATATCATCAGGAGCATCTATTATATTTGAAGGTGCAACAGCTAATACGAATGAAATGACTTTAGCAATTACAGACCCTACAGCAGATAGGACGATTACATTTGCAGATGAATCAGGAACAGTTTTAACTACTGGTGCTACAAATATTGTATCAGGTGCTATGTTAAAAACAGCATCAACACTTTTAATTGTAAATTCTGGTGGTACAACATTAAAAACAATTATTGGTTCAGGCGTTGCGTCATAAATAGATAAAATAGGAAAAACAAATGGCAGCTATTATCACAGAAAAATTTAGACTTCACAACGCTACTCAGTTTGAAGAGTCTTTCAGTGAATCTTCTAATAATGTATATTACCTTTTCATAGGTAAGAGTACTCCATTCACATCTGGAACGAGTGGTGGGTCTGACGCTTCACCTCCCACTCCATCTGATGGACCAGCTGATGAATTTTATGCATGGGACGATATGATTGCTGCCAAGAATATCGGTGCTGCTTCAATTCAGAGAGTTCTCCCTAGAAGAAATTGGGCTAATGGTACGATATACGATATGTATCGTCCAGACTATAGTTCAACTATAACCGCAAGCTCTGGTTCTTCAAACTTATATGATTCTAAATTTTATTTCTTAACTTCAGATTTTCGTATATATAAAGTTCTTTCTAACAATAGTGGAGCAGCATTTAGTGGAACAGAACCAACAAGTACCACAACCTCTCCTTTCGCTTCTGGCGGATATGTTTTACAGTATATGTATACTTTAACAGCAGGACAGATTAATAACTTCCTAACATCAGACTTCATGCCAGTTGCAACAGATTCAGTAGTTAGTACAGCTGCAGTAGATGGTTCTATCGACGCTCTTATTACTACATCTGGTTCGGGATATACAAACGGTACTTACTATGCAGCAGTATATGGTGACGGGACAAGTCAAGGAACTTCTTCAGGCGCAATTGTTAGTATTGTGGTTGCTAGTGGTGCAATTCAATCCTTTGGTCTTACCGCCGGAACAAATACAACAATTTATTCAGCCGGTGCTGGTTACACATTTGGAACAGTAAATCTTGCAGCTGGATTTACTTTCTCTGATGTGACATTATCTACAGCTTCTAATATTGGTGGTTCGGGTGGTGCTGTTAATATTGTAGCTAGTCCAAAGGGTGGACATGGTTTTAATGCACCATCAGAACTTGGGGGTCATTATGTAATGTTGGCAACAACATTAACCGCTGCAGAAGGTGATGATATCAGTACAGAAAACGATTTCCGTAAGTTAGGAATTATTGTTGACCCACACACATTTGGTACAACTTCAGTTGCAACAATTTCGACTGCAAGACTTACTTATGCAATAAAAACCACATCACAATCTGGTACTTTTGATGGAGATGAGACAATTACTCAGGCTACCACAGGTGCAGTTGGTAAGGTTGTTGAGTGGGATAGTGATAATTCAATTCTTTATTACACACAAGAGAGATTTGGTAATTTTGGAACAAGTTCAACAAATGGTGGAAAAGTTGCCTTTAGTGGTGCTAACGTAATCACAGGTGCTACAACTTCTGCAACTGGAACACCAGATGCAGCAGCAGACACCGCTGTAACTCTTGCTGGTGGTAATACGTTAACTTTTTCAGATGGTTATGCAAACCCAGAAATGGCGGCAGATAGTGGTGATATTATATACATAGAAAATAGAAAACCAATTAGTAGGTCTTCAGATCAAATAGAAGATATTAAAGTAATCGTGGAGTTTTAATAAATGCCTCAAAATACAGACCTTAACGTTGCGCCATATTATGATGATTTCGACAAAGATGATAATTTTGTTAGGACGTTATTTCGGCCTGGATTTGCTATCCAGGCAAGAGAATTAACACAACTTCAATCAACCCTTCAGAATCAAATTGAACAGGGGTTCAGTCACATGTTCAAAGATGGAACAGTGGTTATTCCCGGCGCATCAAGTTATCAAGGTCGAAAGGACGCCGCAAGATACGTTAGACTTCAGAGTTCTTTTGGTGGTGAATCGGTTGACCATACTCAATATGTTAATGTTGAAAATCCTGTTATTATTACAGGGGCAACCAGTGGCATTAAATTTATGGTTACTGCTTCGACTGCTGCGACATCAACTGATCCTGTGACACTTTTCGGTAGTTATATTTCATCCAAGCTTGCTGGAACAAAAACCGTAGAGAATACGTTTGAAGCTCTTGATAGTCTACAATCACAAGGCCCTCTAGACGCTAGTGGATTTGACAAGTTTGTTATTAATGAAAATATTAGTGCAAATGTTGCAATAACTCATGGTTCAACAACGTTTGCTGCAGACGCAGCTTCTATAACAACTGTAATTTTAGAAACAGATGATATAAATACAGTTGTAGACGGAAGTACTGGAGCTGTCGCTGGAAAAGCATGCATGGCTTCAATTTCGGCTGGTGTATATTTTGTTAGAGGTCATTTTGTTAATGTTGCTGACCAAAATATTATTCTTGACAAATATAGAGGTGGGTTCGGACTGAATGTAAAAATTGGACTGAGAGTTGATGAGTCAATTATAACACCAGAACTTGATACATCTCTATTAGATAATGCAACTGGATCATCTAACTTTGCAGCTAAAGGCGCACACCGACTAAAGTTTACTCTAACTCTTATATCTATTGTAACTTCTGCAACAGACGATAAAAATTTCATTGAGTTGTTGAGGATTAAGGGTGGTAGAATAATAAGACATGCAAGGAATACAGAGTACTCTATCCTTGAAGAGACACTTGCTCGTAGAACATTTGATGAATCTGGTAACTATACTGTAAGGCCATTTACATTCCAAGTTAAAGAATCTATTGATGCTAGTGTTGGCCCTGTAGATTATAAGGGTGTATATAAGTCTGGAACAATAACAGATAGTAATGGTATTGCTTCTGAATCACTTCTTGCATTACAAATTTCTTCTGGTAAGGCATATGTTAAGGGTTTTGAGATTGAAAAAATTGCACCTACTGTAATTGATTTAAAGAAGTCTAGAGAATTTAATACGGTTAATTCTAGTAATACAGCGTTTGATGTTGGTAACTTTGTAACCGTAAATAATTTGTTTGGAACTCCAGATGTATCATTTATTTCTGGTGAGTCAACCCCATTCAAACAACTATCTTTACATGACACTGCAACCTCAGCCCGTGGCACTGCCACTGGAACAAAAATTGGTGTTGCAAGGGTTCGGACTTATCAACATCTTTCTGGTACTCCTGGCCAAGCTGATGCTATTTACAAACTTTTTGTTTTTGATGTTCGTCCGTTTGTTAGAATAACTTTATCTGGAACACCAAGTCCAACATTACTATCTATCGCCGCAAATGGCGGACAACTTGTTACAGGAAGTAATAGTGGTGCAACTGGTCTTATATTTGGTGAAGAAACTTCAGGCGCTGATCTTGTTCTCACAAACGTTAACGGAATTTTTCAAGTCGGTGAAAAAATTATTTCATCTAACTCTGCTGAAGCGGGTGGTTTAGTAGAAAATTCTGGTAATGCTGATTTAACCATTCTTTCCTTTCAATCAAAATCTTTTGACCAAGTTCGGTCTGTTGTTTGTGATGACGCTGATGCTGGTCAAGACTTCACTGCTGATATTGCACTCACCGCCGTTGCTACTGCTTCTTCCTTCTTAGACTTAGATGGAACAACTGATGTTGGATTAAACAATGGAGATAATATTCTAACAGAGGTGGAAGGTGATCCGATTGCGTTGCAAACAGCTGCATCTGGTGGTACTGGTTCTCTCAAGTTTATTTGTAAGTTAGAAGATGCAGAAAAAAATATTTCTCTCTTTAGACTTGCGAAACGTCCAGTAAAAACTTTATTAACTGCATCAAATGGCGGAGAAAGTGATACACAACTTACAATTCGCCGACAGTTTATTGTGAACACAAATTCTTCTGGTGCGGTAACAGTTTCAGCTGGTACAAATGAAACATTTCTTTCTCATAGTGAAACCGACTATACAATTTCAGTTCTAATTGCTGGTTCTGGTTCTTCTAAATCTGGAGATGTTGTTAGTGCTTCTAGTGGATTCTCCGGCGCTGGAACGGGAACTCTTACGATTACCAATCCTATTGTATTTGGTACTGGTGCTAAACTTAAAATTATGACAACTCTCTCTAAGAGTTCAGTTGTTCAAAAAACCAAAACAACAAAACTAATGAAACAAGTTAAGGTCATTCCAGGCGCAACTGCTGCATTTGGAACTAGACCAACGGACAGACAAATTTCTTTGGGACGAAGTGATGTGTTTAGGTTGATGGCAGTATTTGAATCTGGAGCTTCTGGTACTGATGCAAATACACCAACAATATCTTTAGGTACAACAACAGGTACTTTCACTAGAGGTGAAAAGATTACTGGTGCATCAACTAATGCCACAGCAAGAATTATTACTACAACATCTCCAGTACAGTTAGTATATACTTCTGGTTCATCTAAAAGATTTTCAGTAAATGAGGTAATTACTGCTGAATCTTCTGGTGCAACTTCGACAGTTGGTAGTGTCACTGAGGGTGATTCTGTTATAACTTCCAACTATCAATTAGACACTGGCCAACGAGACAATTACTATGATATTTCTCGTATTGAGAGAAGAAGCGGTTTGCCAGCTCCTACTGGTCGATTATTAATTGTATTTGATTATCTTGAACATAGTGCTGGTGATGTTCTAACCGTTGATTCATATAGTGACGTTGCAAATCAAATGGACTATGTTGATATTCCACAATATAGTGCTACAAAAGTTGATCCTGAAGCTCCTGCTCCTACTGGGTTTTATAAACTATATAACACTTTTGATTTTAGACCTAGTGTAGAAGATGCTGTGGGGGCAACAGCTGTTGTTGAAACAGTTGATGCAATAACTGGATATTCATTTGATTTCTTCCATCGACAATATGATGGGACTGGCGCTTCTGCAAATAACTTCCTCAAGCCAGGTTCTTTGGTACAGGCAGACTATGAATATTACTTAGGTAAAAGAGCAATAATTGATATTGATATTGGTGGTAATATTACTATAACTGAAGGTGATTCTTCTGAAAATCCTCAAATTCCAGAGGCTCGAGCTTCGACAATGAAATTGGCAGAACTATTTATTCCACCATTTACATTTACTCCTAGAGATGTCGTTATACGAAGAGAAAAAAATCAACGTTTCACTATGAAGGATATTGGTAAGCTTCAAGATCGTATTGGAAATTTAGAATATTATACACACTTATCTTTATTAGAACGTGATGCAGAGAGTTTTGAAGTTACTGATGCTAATGGATTAAATAGATTTAAATCTGGATTTGTGGTTGATGCTTTCCAAGGTCATCGTCTTGGTGATGTTAAACACCAAGACTATCAGTGTTCTATTGATATGGAAAATAATGAATTGCGGCCAGCTTCCAAGACTAAATCATTTTCTATAGTAGAACAATCTACTTCTGATACAGAACGTGCTAATTTTGGTTATCAAAAAACTGGTGATCTTATAACTTTACCTTACAAAGAAGTTACTTTACTTGATCAACCATTTGCAACTAGAGTTGAAAGAGTTACTCCTGTTCTTTTATCTAATTGGGAAGGACATGTTTCTCTTGACCCACAAAGTGATGATTGGTTTGAAACAGAGGTTGCTCCCGATTTAATTGTTAATGTAGAGGGTAACTTTGATACTTTTTATGAAGATAATAAAGATTCAATAGGAACGGTGTGGAATGCTTGGCAAACTCAATGGTCTGGAACAACAGCTTCATCAAGTAGTTCTTGGTGGAGTGGTAATAACTTAACATCACGAACAGTTAGTACAGTAAGAACAGATCAGAGTAGAACTGGTATTAAAACTGATGTTATTGAAAAAATTGACCTTGAATCACAAGGAACTAAAGTTATTGCAAGGGCCATGCTGCCGTTTTGTAGACCTAAAATAATAAATTTTGAAGGAAATAGTTTCTTACCAAATACACAACTATATCCTTTCTTTGATAAAGTAGATGTTTCTTCCTTAACAAAACCACTAGAGGGGTTCTCAACATCTGATTCAAGTTTAATTTTTGGTGATGCTTTAATAACCGGCCCATCTGGTAGAGTTAAAGGAGTATTCAGTCTTCCTGATCCTAAAGTGACAGGAAACCTTAAATTTAAAACTGGTGAGATTTCATTTCGACTTACTGCAAGTCCAACAAATATCACATCTACAGACCCTATTACAGCAGGACAAACAATCTACCATGCCACAGGTATTTTAGAAACTGAACAAGAAACTATTATTGCAACAAGAAATGCAGAATTGAGTAAATCTAATGCAAATTCTTCAACATCAATTTTCTCTGATGTTATTAGTCAATCTACCACATTTATTGCACCTCCAGCGCCTGTGCCGCAGGCGCAGACTGATGATGATGGTGATAATGATGGTGATGACGATGATGATCCGTTAGCACAGACTTTTTTAATAGAAGAGTCTGGAGGAGCGTTTGTTTCAAGTATAGATATATTCTTTTCTGAAAAGGATGAGGTATTCCCTGTAACACTAGAGTTGAGAAATGTAGTCAACGGTTATCCTGGCCCAAAAATTATGCCGTTTGGTCGGGTTGTAAAAGACCCTGCAAATATTTCGATTGATGAAACTGGACAAAAAGCAACCAACTTTAAATTTAATAGCCCTGTTTATTTACAGTCGGGTTTAGAATATTGTTTCTGTTTGCTTGCACAAGTACCAACTCATAAGATTTGGATTGCTCGAATGGGTGAAACAGAAATTCAATCTACATTGGCTGCTGCTGGTGTTGGTGGTACAGCAACCTCAACGTCTAATGCATTGTTTGCAGAAAGGACAGTTTCTAAACAACCAGATGTTGGGGTTATGTTTAAGTCTCATAATAATAGAACTTGGGCTCCTTCTCTTATGGAAGATATTAAATTTAAAATGAATAGGTGTTCGTTTACTGCACTTTCAGGAACGGTGCCTCTTGTAAATGATCAACTACCAGTTCCCGAAAGGTCAGGTATTTCTACTGGGTTGTCGGGTGGTAACGAGTCTTCAGTTAGACTACCAATCAATCCTATGATTTTCCAAGATGGAAGTAATGTTATCCAAGTTCTACATCCAAACCATAATATGAACACAACTAATAATAATGTTAGGTTTATGGATATTAAGTCTGGTGCTACAACAACCTTGGCAAATGCGATTGATGATACAACGACAACTATTGTCCTTGCTGACGGTACAAATTTTAATGATACTGCTGGTAAATATTCTAGGGACGCATCTAACAACTGGATGATAAGAATCAATAACGAGATAATACAATATTCTTCCATAAGTAGTAATACAATTAGTAGTGCAACAAGAGGATTTGGTAGTAACCAGGCTGGTGAATCTGGAGCAAATCATGCTGCTGGTTCTCCTGTAGAATTATATCAGTTACATAAAATACCATTCACAGAAATCAATCACTACGTTACAGATGCTGATAATATTGCTGCTAATAAAACGTTTACATCAATCAGTAATATTAATATTGATAGTTACACGATTACGGTAGCTACTAACGCCGTTATTGATGGTACTGGTATAACACGAGCTCAGAACGGCGGTGATGATGCTTATGCATCAGAAAATATGTTGTATGACCTTGCACAGATGAATATATCAAACATGCAACTTACAGGTACATCTATTTTAACAGTCAAACAAGGGACATCTGCAACAAGTGCATCTGGTGTTCAAGCATCATTTATTAAAGATACTATTTCAAACGCAACTCCAATACCATTAAATGAAAATGTGTATTATGATTCTCCATATATGATTGCTTCTGCAATTAACGAGACAAATGAACTTGCTGGTCAAAAATCATTATCATTAACTTGTAGCCTATCAAGTTTTCAAGAAAATCTATCTCCTGTTATTGATACACAGAGAATGACAGGCCTTGCTGTTTCAAATAGAATTAATAATATTGACTCTGCTTCTGATGTTTTTCCAACTGATGAATATAGAGATTCAACTGAATCAGTTGGTGATAATAATGTTGCGATATACTGCACAAGAAAAGCTTCATTGGCCCAGTCAGCGACAGCGTTGAAAGTGTTCTTTAGTGCGAACAGAGATACATCTTCAGAAATTAAAGTTATGTTTAAAATCTTGAGGTCAGACGATGCTAGTGACTTTGATGAATTAAATTGGAAATACTTTAATGGTGATGGTTCTCCCGATTCTGTCACTAACCCATCCTTGGGGCGTGATGATTTTCAAGAGTATCTATTTACTGCCGGTGTTACAGATGATGGTGTTGGTGATGCACTAGATGATTTTATTGCGTTCTCAATTAAAATTGTCATGCAATCGACTAACTCTTCTGAACCACCAAGAATCAAAGACTTTAGAGCATTAGCGTTGGCGACATAATATGGAAAATTATATAAAAGTAGAAGATAATGTAGACCTCGTAAGAGATAAACATTCAGGAGCTATTGTTAATACTAATACGACTGCCTATGATCGAGCAGTTTCTCGATCTAAATCGGCACAAAAGCAAAGAGATGATTTAAGGTCTGCGACAAGGGAGATAAATAATATTAAATGCGAGATGCACGAAATTAAAACTCTATTAGAAAAGTTGGTGGGTAAAGAATAATGGCAACAATTACAGCAGCTTCAATAACTACTGGCGATTCATTAGATACATTTCGTCGATCTTTTAATACTCTTAGATCAGATATTCAAGGATTGAAATTTGGTGCAGAGATTGTATTTGAGGGAACTACAGCTGATGATTTTCAAACAACCCTTGTAATAATTGATCCTACTACTGACAGAACAGTAACAATGCAAGATAAGTCTGGTACAATAGCATTGACGGGTAGAGATATCAACGATGTTGTTGTTCTTAATGCAACAGATGGAAGTGGTACAGATGAGTCTAGTGCAATCATTCTTAATGCTAGCGCAGTTGGTGTGGATGTTGGTGAGGCACTTTTATATGAAATAGGAACAGGGGATCATCTTATAAATCCTCTTAATCAATTTTCTGGAGACTTTGTATTTGAGGGTTCAACAATAGATGAGTTTCAAACAACCCTTTCAATCACTGATCCTACTGCTGATAGAACAGTAACAGTTCAAAACAAGACAGGAACGATAGCATTAATAGGTAGAGATATTGATGATATTATTCTTCTTAATGGAACTAATTCTAGTGGTGCAAATTCATCTAGTGCAATCATTCTTGATGGAGATGCAACTGATGTAGAAGGTGTGGTCGTTAACATTGGTGAAGCTCTTATTTATGAAGAAGGAACAAATGATCATATTGTCAATCCTACATTTGAGGATTATGAAGAATTTATAATCCTTGAAGTATCAACTGAAGATGCATTGGTATTCTTGACTAGAGAAAATGTTGATGAGTCTTCTGTTAACGCAAGATTTGCTTATCAGTCTGCAACAAGTGACAACCTCTTAGGTTCTCTTTTTCTTCCCCCAGCTGCTGGTGGTATTCAGTTTAGAATGCCTGTTGCTGATGGTATTGCAAATCAACTTCTTGCAACTGATGGTGATGGAAACTTAGCTTTTGCTAATCAATCTGATGGTTTATCTTTGAATAATGACGGTAACAACCGTGTTATTACTGCTACAGGTTCTAATAGTGGTAACGGTGAGGCAAACTTAACTTTTACTGGTTCGGCCCTAGCAGTAACTGGTACGGTAACTGCAAGTGGTATTATTAAAACAGATGATACTACTGCTGCAACTTCTACAACTGATGGTTCATTGCAGACTGATGGTGGTTTGTCTGTAGCCTTGGATGCTGTTATTGGAGATGACTTATTCTTACTTAGTGACGCTGCTGTATTAACTTTTGGTGCGGGTAAAGATGTAACTTTAACTCATGTTCACGATACTGGGATATTACTTAATGCTGCAATGGTAGTACAGTTTCGTGACGCTGCAATTAATATCGGTTCTCCAGCTGATGGTGATCTAGACATTAATGCCGATGATGAGATAGAACTTAACTCTACACTTATTGATATCAATGGTAATGTAGAGATTAGTGGTACACTTGCACAAGCAGATGCCATAACAATGGCTACAAATAAAAAGATAATATTTCGTGATACTGCAATTCACATTAGTTCAACTGCTGACGGTGATTTGTCAATCGCTGCAGACGATGAAATAGACTTAACCTCAACCCTAATTGATATTAATGGTAATGTAGATATATCTGGAACCGCTTTAGTTACTGGTATTGCTACCTTTAGCGCCCGGCCTGTATTTAATGCAAGTATCACAATCCAAGACGGCGGGTCAATCGGTTCTGCTAGTGATCTTAATGCTGTTACAATCTCCTCTGCTGGTGTAGTTGCTATAACTGCAACGACTGCTAATACAGTTGCCACAGACGGTGCATTAACTGTAGCTGGTGGTGTTGGAATTTCTCTTGATCTTACCGTTGGTGATGATTTTTGTTTGAAATCTGATGGTTCTTTTATTTACTTTGGCGCTGATAAGGAAGTTTATCTTTTCCATAGACCTGATAAAGGTTTGATGGTTTCAGATGGCGGCGCCAACAACGGCCCAAATGGCGATGGTCAAACTTTGGTAAGAAGGGGTGGAGATGTATTAATTGTTATGAATCAATCTGCTGCTGACGGAACTGATGCTGGTGATAATATACTCTTAGATGGTACAGATGGTTCATCAACTAACGCTGGTAGTAATGTTCATATGGAAAACATGCCGTTCCTTCATGCTGGTATGCAAAAAAATGTTATAGAAATTCGTGATTCGGGTGGGCATATATTAAACTCAGTTGCCGGATTTGCGCCGGGAGTAACTTAAAATGACAGTAAGAAGTCCTTTATATTTTTTAAATGGTAATTTAACTGCCATGTCTTCTGGTGAAGTTACTCAATGGCGACAGAAGATGCAGTTTATATATTCAGAGAATCCTACTGCTGTTCTTACGCAAGTTGCTAATAGTGGTGCATTGATTGCTGCAATGAGTGATACTAGAACAAAGGCTGGTGCAACTGGTCAAGACGCTACCAACTTTGATTTGGTAGCTGAGACTGCTGACGTTGCAACTGTAACTGTTGCATTCGATAAGATTAATCTAGCATATACTGCTAGTGGGTCGATTGGACATGTTAGTGATACTGGAATAAGTTTTCCTGTATATTATGATTCAACTGCGGGTGCGGTTAGAGCAATGACTTTAACTGATATGTTAGACACATTTGTATTCCCTACAATTTTGACTATGACAACCGCAGCAGAATCATCTGCTACTGCTGGAACTTTTACTATCACAAATTCAGCGACTGCGGCTAGTGGATATACAAACGTTTCTACTACAGCAGTATTTATTGATACTAGAGCCAATGCAGGTGCATTTACTGCTGCTGGTATTCCTGAGACACTTGACCAACCAACAACAATAACTAGTTATTTTCTTCATGTAAGAGATGGTGTTGATAATACACCATCAAGAAGTCCACTACATATAGATGGAAACAATAATCTTCAAGAATATAGTGTTGCAGATGCTTCAACTTTATTTGGTAATTTACTAAGATTTGAGGCTGCTCATTCTACTAATGACCATAAAATATCCTATAATGTAGGAACTAGTGGTAGTGGAAATGTTCGTGGAACAGCAATGGTAAATACAAAGTTAGATGGTTCAACTTATAGAACAAGACAAGTTGGTGATGATTATAGAGCACAGGAACAACCTAGTGGTTCGGCACAGGCAATTAGTTCATACAATTTAAGAATACACGTTTCATAGGGTAGGAGATTAATTATGGCATATGAGAATAAAGAAACTGATGCATATTTTGCGAATGGTGATCCAAAATTTCCATTCGTCGGAAAGGTTGTTGAGGTTTACTATATAAATAATGAGTTAACTGCCCTTGAGATTGTATATAATTATACACCCCCAGCTGGCGCAGTTCATGCGGGTGATGATGAAGTTGGAGTTCATGAAAACGGTGGAAAAGAACTTCAAACTTCTTATCATATTTCCCCAGTGGAACCTGATGACGCAAGAATGAAAGCTTTGTTGGAAGAATTTCCTTGGGAATCTATTGATGAATGTACAAGAGCAAAACTTGAAGTTGATCGTCAAGTATTTAGAGATGCCTTTCATCGTTATGCAAAAGAAAATAATCTGTATCAAGAAACTAAACAAACTCAAGATCAAGATCAAGATCAAGAAACTCAAGAAACTCAAGAAATTACTGAGGAATCACAGGGAAGTTTGGATATTCTTTTTGACTTTGATGCAGAAAATGCTGATCACAAAGAAGTTTTATTTAAATTGAAACTGAAAATATTTGAGCAAGAGTCAGTAAAGAATAGTAAGAAAAGAAAAGCGAAAACTGAAATTCGTAAAGCAGAAAATCCAGTGGAGGCAATTAAAGCTTACTCTACATTATTATAGATAAACAATTATGAAAAATACAATATTATGCGTCAAGTGGGGCGATAAGTACAGCCGAGAATATGTAGAAAAGTTAAAGCAACAGTGTGAAGATAACTGTTCAGTCCCTTTCAACTTTTACTGTCTCACTGACAAAAAAGAAAAAGATTATGATATTTTGCTTCCTACAACTTGGGATGAGTACGAAGGTCTGCACAGTCGATTTCGTAATCAACAAGCTCCTTCAAACATGTGGGCATATAGAAAACTCTACATGTTTCAACTTATCCAAAATGAATTTCAAGCGGAAGAAAATATGCCCACTGGTGCCAGCTGGCATCCCGTTGGTGGATTGGATGAATCCAGCAGAGCTGAACATTCAGAGAAAGATTTTAAATCTATAAAGGGAGATAATTTTCTATATCTTGACCTTGACGTTATCATCCATCAAGACTTAGCATACTTTTTTACTCTTGAAATGAAACATCCGTGGATTGTTAGAGGTTGGTGGAATGACATGAATGAGTGTCGAAAGAATTATGCATCGATGCAATCAACTCCTATAAATTCATCTGTCATTCGATGGAATAGGGGTCAACTCACAGAGATATACAAGCACATTGTTAAGAACTTAGACGTTTTATTTTTTACATATCCTACCATTGATAATTATCTCAATCACTTTTGGTATAATATGTGGAATGAAACTAACAATAACCTTGCTGAAAATTTCTTTAATGTATTTCCAAAAGGAGACATTTATTCATATTACACAGGCAACATTTTTCCCTCAGATATAGAACAAAAAAAATTAAGACCAGATCATAGGATTTGTTTATTTAATAATAGTGCAGATACTAACGATGTTGAGGAGTTGAAATCATTATGGTAAAAATAGTATCGGAGGTATCGGAGGAACAAAATATGAATTTACAATTTACACCAGAGCTGGCAAATGATTGGAAGAATGCAATTTCATCTGGCGTAAATTTAGAAGTTGGGAATTATCAATACTTGACAAAAAGAGTTTTTGATTCTATGAACGCCTCTCAATTAGAAAGTAAACTCTGGTTGGTAGAGACATTAAAGAAATTAGATGTTCAACCGAAAAGAGTAGCTCTACTTGCTGGTTGGTTTGCTCAGTATATTGTGCCTCTTATGTTCGACACATTTCCAGAGTGTGAGTGGATTGAAAATTTTGAGATTGATCATGATGTGTCACCTATAAGTTATAAGTTTAATAAACGATATAAGGAAGAAAATAGATACAAAATTAATATGAAAAACGTTATGATTAAACCCCTCAACTCACAACATGTTTGGCAGCATCTAAAACCAATACCAAAAGAAGATGTGTATGATGTTATTATAAACTGTGCTTGTGAACACATGTATCCTATGTGGAAGTTTAGAGAATTGAATAATGTAGTCCAGAAAAATCCTCTATATATATTACAGTCTTCTGATGATGAACAACATGAAGACCATATAAATTGTGTTAACTCTGAAGAAGAGTTGATTGACCAAGCAAGGATTAAAGACGTTATGTATTCTGGATCAAAAATTCTATCAAATAAGAGTACAAGATTTATGGTGATTGGAAAATGAATCCTGTTCAGTGGTGTAGAAAAAACGATGTTTGGTATTTAAAGATTGATTTAGAAATACCAGAGATAATAATTAAAGAGACTCAAGCAGTTTATGATGAGGGGTTTTTTGTAGAACATAGACTACAAGATGGTGATGAGTGGTGGTCTGCTGCGATACATGGATTTGTTCATGAGGATGAATCTGATATGTCTTTGGGTTGGCGTAATACTATGAATCCTACTGGCCATAATTATACTGAAGACACGGTAAAGTGGGGATGGACTGAAATTGCAGAAATTGCGCCAGAGACAAAGAGGTGGTTAGAAGACTTTCCACACAAACACTATAGACGTTGTAGGTTTATGCTCATCAAGCCTGGTGGAAATATTCACGCACATCATGACGCTGGTGATGCAAGAATAAATGAGGGGAGACAGAGAAATATATCTGCTGCTATCAACCTTGCTATTTACCAGCCAGACAATTGTTATTTACGAAGAGTAGATACTAAAGAAGAGTTGCCCTTTGAAAATTGCACTGGATTTTGGTTTGACAACGGAGTGACGCATGAAGCATTAAATAGTTCTGATGAAAATCGTTTTCACTTTATCGTTCATGGTGGGTCAAATAAAGAACGAATTAAGTTGATGAAAAAATCTATGGTTAAACAGTTTGGTAAGGATGTATTGAAAGAACTTGATTAATGATGTTGATAAATGAACGATCACAGGTTGACAAGGATTTTATCTTATCCCATACAGATAAACCTTACTCTATAGAAAATTGTGTATCTGAAGAAGACATTGAAGAGTTAATTGATGTTTGGGAAAATTCTGATAATAAGGAACATAAGAACACAGGGCCAATAACATCTAAAATTGAAAACTTTAATAATCCCGCTCTATCTAGAATTAGAGATTTAATATATTTTGGGGATCATGCTGGTGATATTGAGATATGGTATGCGTTCTTTTTCCATGTCGATAAACCTCACATAATTCATATTGACGATAGTATAGACACACTACCTAAAATATATAAGGCATTTACTATTCCATTAAGAATAGAGGGGGAAGATCAAGAACCTTACTTGATGTTTTTTGATCAGTTTTATTTGAATGGGCCAAGTAAATTTTTTAACGGTGACAGTCATGAAACAAAAGGTCATCATGAATCTTTGCAATTCGCAAAATTGCCCAGAAGTATGTGTGTATATGAGTACTCAAATGTTATTGGTACAACTCAAAAACCTTTCGAGACAAATTTGCCATTAGATCATATTAAGGATGGATGGCTAAAAGGGTTAAGTTGTAACTCTGCTCACAAATGGAAGCCAGGAAATGCCATTGTGTTTGATTCCTGTAGATTACATTGTGCTAGTGATTTTAGGAAAGTAGGTATTAGTAGTAAATTAGGAATTAGTGTTTTTACTAAACACAAATAGGAGAATAGGATGATGGTACTTGCTTTCAATTATACTAGATAGGAAAAGCATAAATCTTGATATAACCCACCGATGTACGTTGGAGTGTCCAAAGTGTCTTAGACGTTCTGTTCCTACTAACAATCTGGGTGATTTATCTTTAGACAGCTTTAAGAAGATCATTGAACATTTTAACCAGATAGAATTTTGTGGTCAAATATCTGACCCAATATTTCATCCACAGTTCATAGAGTTTCTTAAACTTACTAGAGACAAGAGAGTCTTTGTACACACTGCTGCTTCTCATAAACCTATGGATTGGTACATGGATGCGTTTGGTGCGAATAAATCTGCTATATGGGAGTTTGGTATTGATGGACTTCCACAGGACAGTCATAAATATAGGATAAATCAAGATGGTGAATATTTGTTTGAAGTGATGAAATCTGGTAAAGAGAATGGTAACGATATTAGATGGCAGTATATTATTTTTAAATATAACGAAAATGACATATCCAAAGCTATAGAACTTGCTCGTCAATATCAAATTCCCTTACATCTAAACAAATCTTCACGGTGGTCTGGTTCAGATGACCCGTACAAACCAAGTGAGATTAACTGTGCTTAAACCAAAGTGTGCTAAAGGAAAATCATTTGCATTAAATGCAGAGGGTTATCTGTTGCCTTGTTGTTGGACAGACCCACTACGAAAATTGAAATCAGATTATAATGGTAGTATGGCCGGTATGGACGATTTGTTTAAAGAGGAATTAAAAATAGAAAATGTTGATACCATTGAAGATATCATAATGTCAATAGAATGGCTTGACTTTTTCAATGGACTAATCAAGGGAACATCTGTTCCTAAAATCTGTACAAAATATTGTGGTGATGACAGAGATACGAGAGAGGAAATAGTCTATGACTAACTTAAAAGACTTGAAATGGTTTTGCCCGCAACCGTTTATGAATACGGTCATCAATCACGATGGAGCTAAAAAACCTTGTTGTGTTTTAAAATCGTGGCCAGGTGGAAGAAGATCATTAGACCAATCAGCAAAGTCTTATCCTCAAGATAAAATGGGCCCTATGGAAGTTCATCATACAAAATTCATGAAGACATTTCGTGATGAGTTCATGAACGCTGACAAACCTACACCACTAATTGATAAACACTGTATGGTGTGTAAAGAGCAAGAAAGACTCTCGCCGACTGAAAGTCATAGAATTGTATATTTAGATAAGTTTGATAAAGAACATGGCGAATATAGAGAATATACAGATGCACTTGAATCGTATATTGAATCAGATATGAATGATCCTTTCTATTTGACAATGGAATACAATGCTCCTAATAACTTCTGTAATCTTAAATGTCATATGTGTGGTCCCTATAATTCTTCCAGCTATGCAAAAGAGAATAAAGCGATTGGAGTATCTCAAGGCAAGGGAATGACAAGTAGTTGGCTCAATGGTAGAACTTGGGTCAATGATGAAGATGATATGGAAAAATATACCGATATTATCAAGAACCTCATTGAAATGAAACTTGTCGGTGGTGAGACACTTGCATTGACTCAAAATTATGACATGATGGATAAAGCTATTGATATGGGCGTTAGTGATCAGATGCGACTTGTCATAACCACTAATGCAACTTTGACTCCAAAGATGGGTAAGAGGGGAGATATATTCAATTACGTTCCACATTTCAAGGACTGTCAGATGAATATATCAGTTGAGTGTTGGGGAGAGAAAAATAATTATATTCGTTTTCCCTCCAAGTGGCCAAAGATTATGGAGAATGTTAAGAGGTTTGCAAAAATGCCTAGGACAAAAATATTATTTGCAACCTGTGTCAGTTCTTTGAACATAGGATATTTAAATGAGGTAGCTGATGGAGTGGATATTCTGCAAGAAGAATCGCCAGATGTATATAATGATTTTGCTACTGGTAGTCTTGTTGTAGGTGGCCAAAATCTATACATTGTCACAGCTGTTCCACCTGATATCAGAGAGCAATATCTAGACAAAATATACTCTGAGGTGAAACCTCATCACACAAAAACCTTCATGAAGTTATCCAGTTATCTTACAAACATGGAGTGGGATGAAGAACTACATAATAAAATGATGATTGATATTTCAAAACGAGACAAATACAGAGGAACATGTTTGACTGATATGTTTCCCGAATGGAAACCATACTATGAAAAGCTTTAAAGAAGTTAAAAATTTCTGGTTAGAACACACAGAAAAAATAAAACCCAAAAAAGGAGTTGAAAATCTTGTCTTTATTATTGTGTATCCTAACAAAAAAAAACCACCCTATGTCACGTTTCAGTGGGACTTTTCGATGGAAAAACAATTACAGACAACACTAACGCAAACTTCTGGTGGTATTACTGGTGCAGGGACAGGTCATAATCAAAAGATATGTTACCTCACAGAGTTGCAAGACGTATTAGAAACTTGTGAAGATTACACTCATGCCATGATTGTTTCAGTGGGTATGGTCTTTGATATGGTTCGCTCAACAACTGCAATCCAAAGATTTTATAACTGGACAAAGACAGATGAATTTTGCAAAGGTCACATCATTGCTAGGCCTGGCGAGAAAGCATTTATTCATCACCAACACATAGAACTTAATCTTAAAAAATGGAGATCATTGGATAAACCAAATATAAGAGGGAAGTGGGATAATTTTATAAGGGCAGATGATAATTTTCATGACGATTACACACCATCTTGGATAAAGATTGACGGTCTTCCTACTATCACAAATTTTTCTGTTGAAGAACGTAACGCAAAGTGTTGGTCTTACGCCCACATGCAGAACCGAAGAGAGTTGCAGAATAAGAATTGGGGTATTATTCATGCGAAAAATTTTGGGTGGCGTGATGATATAGACAAGACCGATCCTTATTTTCAAGTTTTATTTACAAGACTGTATGAAATATTCTATGCAGAAAATACGGAGGGCTTAGGGCAGCTGCCGGAAAAACCTTTTGATTTGATAATGACGCCAACAGCTGGGTATAGTGGCGAAGTTTTTGCAGACAAGTTAGATTTCGATGGAGAGATTGTCTTCTATGATTATTGTAGTGAGAATGTGGAGATAAAACAAAACATTGTTGAAATGAACATGTCTATGAGTGATATAAGATTGTATGGAAAAACATCACCCCAAATAATTACTGTGAATAATATGGCACCAAATAGAGAACATAGAACTACGTTAAACGAAAGAACTAAAAGTTTTGGAACACATGAAGAGTTGAGAACAATCCAAGAAAAAATGTATAACAATTATGAAATTGAATATAAAGTTTGGGATGCAATTGGTGAGGCAGGCAATGATTGGTTTGTAAATAAAATTAAAGGCAAAAGGGTGTTCATGGATGTCAGTAATATCTATGGATATCACACATCTCATGCGTGTTATAGTTTATTAGAGCTCAAAGAAAGTTTTGATAATATGGTAGACACACTTGAGAAACACACAGAGTATTATCATTTAAGAGGAAAAGATTTATTTAAAAGAGGTATAAAAAAAAGAGGTATGAAAAATGGTGGATAATGAAGTTGATTTACCAGCAGGAAAAAGAAAGTTTCATAAATTTCCTAAAGGGGAAGTAACACAAGAAACATTGATGAATGAGTTGGGACTATTACAATTGGGTATGTTTGAACCCTTGCATTTTTACGTTGACCCAGAAAAGTATAGGCGTGAAATTAAATTGTTTGATAATGATTGGGTTAACTACTTACCGAAAGAGGGCAGGCCTAATAATAGAGAAGGCCTTGCTGTTACAAATTTGCCTGGCAAAACACACCAAGACAATCCTAGTTTACCACAGGCAAGTCGATCAGCAGGAAAAAAATTAGACGATGTAGATTTTAATGAGTTTACAGATTTATATCATTCCTGTGAAAGTTTGCAACCTATATGTGATGCGTTTGAACCTTTAGGTCGAACCTTTATTGTTCGTTCAAATATTGGTGGTTATTTTCCACCACACAGAGATCATCCAAGCATACCCAGAAATTGTTTTAGGGTAATTGTATTTCTTCAGAACTGCGGCCCGCAGCAATACGATTGGTTTATGCAAGATGATAAGAAACTGATGATTGAACACGGCAGAGCATATTATGTAAATACTAGAATGACACATAGAACAGTTAGTTGGATAGATGAAAGTGATCATATGATAATGAATATACCGATGACTACAGAGAACGTGGAGAAAGTAATAGCTAACCTATTACACACACATTGATATGAAAATATTTGCAGTTAGAATAGGCGACAAGTATGGGCCAGAGTACGAAACATACTTAGAGAAAAAACTTTCAGATTATGAACTAGTCTGGATACGAGAAGCTTATCACCCCGAAGTACAACTTCAATGGAATAAGATGTGGGCAATGCAAACTGGTATTGATGAACCTGTTTGTGTTATAGACATTGACATTCTTTTGATGAATGACTATAAGAAGATATTTGAGTACCCTATTGTAAAAGGTGAGTTTGCAGCTATGCCAGGGTGGTGGAGAGACACGGAGAAGGAAGGATACTCTATCAATGGGGGGTTCTTCAAATATTATCCTACAGACTGTGAATATATTTACGATAAGTTTATGAAAGATCATAATCGCTGGCAGAGTCATTATATTTCAAATGGAACAACAAGTGGTCCTGTAAATGGAGAACAATATTTTGTTGAGGATTCTGTGAATGAAAGATTAAAGTTGAAAGTGTTGCCTTGTGAATGGTTTACTCGTTGGGTCACTGGTGAAGATATTATAAGTGGTAAGAGTATTAAAAAGTGGCAAGTTCAGATAACAAGAAAGTATAGTAAACTAACAAGTAACGACTATGTATTTTTAGGAGGTGAGTTTCATCCTGATATAAAATTTGTTCATTTCTCACACCGATTTAATAAACCACATGAATGGGAAGGATTTAAAGATTATGCATGAGGTAGAAGAAATTAAATGGGAAGAGATTAAGAAAATATGGGAACAACATTTGTGGCCAGAAAAAAAGGGTGGAGTAAAACCAACTAATAATTGGACACTAACGATGGAGCCGTATTTATTTACAACCGTATTAAAGAAGGAGGGGATACCGAAGTCAGAAAACTCGAACATCCAGTTCTTTGGTATTAAAATTGATAATGAGATAGTTTGTGTTAATAGCTGCTTCATGACTTCATCTAGTCATCCATTTAATTATAAGGAAGATAGTTATTGGCGCTCTAGAGGACTTTGGACTTCTCCTAATCATCGACGGAAAGGACTTTCATTTAAAATTTTAACTCATACATCTGAGTTTGTAAGTAAACATGATGCTACTTGGTTATGGACAGTTCCAAGAAAGTCTGCTCTTCCTGCTTACGAAAAGGTAGGTTTTGTTAAAAAAAGTGATTGGTTTGATGACGGTCAGTACGGGCCAAATTGCGTTGCTTCTAAATACTTATAAATATAGGTAAAGGAGTGACTAAATGGCATGGCTAAAAACAATTAAAGAAACACCGGCCGCAGTTGTTAGTGCAACAACGAATGCAGCAAATCAAACTGCTGGCGTGATAAGTCGCACAGCAAAAGCAAGTACAAAGGCAGTTAAGAAACTAAAGTTCTGGTAAAATAAAAGGAGTGACTAAATGGCAATACCCGCAACAAAAGATACCCTAAAGGCCTATTGTCTTAGGTCACTTGGTTTTGGTGTAATAGATATAAATGTATCAGATGACCAAGTAGATGACCGTATTGATGAAGCGCTACAATATTTCGCAGAATATCATTACGATGGAATTGAAAGAGTATATCTAAAACATAAAGTTTTACAGTCAGATATTGATAGAGCAAATACCAATTACACTACATCTGCAACTGATACTGTAGATAATACTGTAACTGCAACTTGGTTTGATGGAGCTGGATATATTCCTACCCCAGAAGCAGTTGTTGCTGTTGTGAATGTTTTTCCTTTTAGTGGTGGTACTAGTGGTAGTCTGTTTGATATTAGGTATCAACTTAGATTAAACGACTTATACGATTTTTCATCAACTTCTATTATGGAATATCAAATGACACTTCAACATCTTGACTTCCTAGAACATATACTTGTTGGTGAGGTTCCAATTAGATTCAGTCAACATCAACAGAGACTTTATTTAGATATGGATTGGAACAATGACCTGAGTGTAGGCGAATTTATTATTATAGAATGTTACAGGAAACTTGATCCAAACCAATTTACAGACATTTATAATGATATGTATTTGAAAAGATATACAACAGCTCTTATCAAACGACAATGGGGGTCAAACCTTTCTAAGTTTAGTGGAGTAGAAATGCTCGGTGGTGTTACTATGAACGGTGGTGATATTTATAGTCAAGCAATAGACGAAATCACGAAGTTGGAAGATCAAATTCAATTGCATTTTGAATTACCAATTAACTACATGATAGGATAATTTTATGGCCGTAAATGCAGCATTTCATACAAGTAACTTTGCATCTATATCGACTGAAAGAAATCTTTATGCAAACCTAATAGCAGAAGCAATTCAAATTTATGGACATGATGTTCATTATGTTGATAGAACTATTGTTAATGAAGATACTGTTTTTGGTGAAACTTCACTTTCAAAATTCCGTCAGTCTGCAAAAATAGAAATGTATGTGGAGAACGCTGGTGGTGGATATGCTGGTGAGAAGGAACTTATGTCCAAGTTTGGGTTGCAAAACTTGAGCGAGATTACCTTTGTTGTTTCCAAAAGTAGATTTCAAGAACTTACAAAACAATTTACTATTGAAAGTGGTACGGATGACACAGGCGGTTCTATTTTACTAGAATCTGCAAGTATTGATACATCAACAAATTATGCTTCATTTGAAGGTTCTGATTTTTATATTCTTAACGAGACTGATTCAACAGATTCAGATAGACCATTAGAGGGTGATTTGGTTTTTCATCCAATACTCAAAAAATTATTTGAGGTCAATTTCGTTGATCATGATGAACCATTTAATCAATTAGATGGTAATCCAGTATATAAATTACAGTGTCGCACATTTGATTATAGTTTAGAAGCTTTGGATACTGGTGTTACTGCAATAGATGCAATAGAAGATGCGTTGTCTATAGATACTTTACTCTATCAGTTTACTTTAGAACAGTCTTCAGCTGTAAATGAATCAATTCGTATACATGATACTGCCGCAACAAGGGGTCTGTTGAAGGATGAGACAGATAATGACAATATTATTGGTGAGGATGACTCAACTTCAGTCGGTGAGAGCTTATTACTTGAAACTGGTGAGTGGTTGTTACAAGAAGACTATATAATAGGTGAAGGTGGTAGATTATCTACTGACGCTGGGCCGTCAGCTCAAAATGAGTTGTTCGATAGACTAGATGATACAGTTTTAGATTTTACAGAATCTAATCCATTTGGTGATGCAGGGAGTTTGGGTTAATGTTAGGTACACAATATTATCATGAGACAATCAGAAAAGTGGTTGTTGCATTTGGTACAATGTTTAATAATATATCGTTGGTTCGTAGGGACGGTGATGGAAAAGTAATTCAGTCAATGAAGGTTCCGTTGGCATATGGACCAAGACAAAAGTTTTTGGTTCGTCTTGCAGAAGACCCAGACTTGACAAAACAAGTTGCGGTCACTTTGCCTAGAATTGGTTTTGAGATTGGTGGGTTAACATATGACCCAGCAAGAAAATTAAATCGTATTCAAAAATTTAAAAAGACAAAATCTGGAACTGATGGTAAATCTCTTGATACTCAATTTATGCCTGTTCCATATAACATAGAATTTGAATTATATTGTTTAGCTAAAAATTCTGACGATGCATTACAAATCGTTGAACAAATTTTACCGTATTTTCAACCTGACTACACTCTCACTATAAATGATATGTCAGATATGGGAATCAAACGAGATGTTCCTATCGTATTGAATAGTATAAGTTATGAAGATGATTATGATGGAGACTTCACAAGTAGAAGAGCTCTAGTATATAGTTTAAGTTTTACAGCAAAATTTTATCTGTATGGCCCTGTCACTTCACAGTCTGTCATTAAGACTGTACAGGTAGACCAATTCACAAACCTTAAAGATACTGCTCCTAAGAGAGAGCAAAGACTTGTTGTTACACCTAACCCCACTACAGCTAGTGCTGATGATGATTTTGGATTTAATGAAACAACTTCATTCTTCCAAGGAGTGGAAGAATAAAAATTAAGGATTAGTTATGAATAATAAAATTGAAGAGGCTTTAGGTATAGTAGAACAACTTCCATCCACAACTATAAAACAAGAAGTAACTCCTCCTCACGAATCATGGAGCGATACTAATGATGATGATATTGAAAAAGATTATGAATACCAGCGACAAAACTTCTACAATTTGGTCGAAAAAGGAACGAATGCAGTGGAAGGAATATTGGAGCTCGCCAAAGAATCGGACCATCCACGAGCATACGAGGTCGCCGGGAACCTTATTAAACAAGTTGCAGAGGTCACTGAAAAACTTGGTGACTTACAAGAGAAGATGAGAAAATTAAAAGATGTTCCAAATAATGCACCAAAGAATGTAACTAATGCATTATTCGTTGGTAGTACTGCTGAGTTGCAGAAGATGTTAAAAGAAAAATAATGGCTGAATCTGTCTACCTTGGTAATCCCAATCTCAAAAAGGCCAATGTCCAACAAGAGTGGACAAAGGAAGAACTTCAAGAGTATCAGAGGTGTATGAAAGACCCGCAATATTTTGTAGAAAACTACATTATGATTGTGTCTCTTGATGAAGGCCTTGTTCCATTTAAACTATATGATTTCCAGAAGGATATGATTGGAACATTTCACAAAAATCGTTTCACTATATGTAAACTTCCTAGACAGTCAGGAAAATCTACTACTATTATTGCATATCTTCTCCACTATGTTTTATTTAATCCAAGTGTAAACGTTGCAATCCTTGCAAACAAAGCTGCTACTGCAAGGGACTTACTTAGTAGACTTCAACTTGCATACGAGCATTTACCAAAGTGGTTACAACAAGGCGTTATGTCTTGGAACAAAGGCAGTTTGGAGTTGGAAAATGGATCAAAAATCCTTGCTAGTTCTACTAGTGCTAGTGCCGTGCGTGGCGGTAGTTATAACATTATATTTTTAGATGAGTTTGCATATGTTCCACAGAACGTTGCAGAACAATTTTTTAGTTCGGTATATCCAACAATAAGTTCGGGTAAGACAACTAAGGTGATGATTGTTTCTACACCACATGGCATGAATATGTTCTACAAGTTATGGGTAGATGCAGAGGAAGGTCGTAACACTTATATTCCTATTGAGGTTCATTGGAGCGAAGTTCCTGGCCGTGATGAGGAATGGAAAAAAGAAACGATAAAAAATACCTCTCAATCTCAGTTTAATACAGAGTTTGAGTGTGAGTTCTTAGGGTCTATTGATACACTAATTACACCAACTAAGCTTAAACAATTAACATATCGAGCGCCGATTAAGTCTAACGCTGGATTAGATGTTCACCTTCCCCCGCAAGAAGGTCACACATATTTTCTCACCGCTGATGTTTCTAGGGGAACTGCAAATGATTATTCAGCATTTGTGGTAGTTGATGTGACAGAGATACCATATAAGATTTGTGCAAAGTTTAGAGATAATGAAATTAAACCTATGCTATTTCCTGCAAAAATTTATGATGTTGCCCGAGCATATAATCAAGCATTTGTTATGGTAGAGGTTAATGACATTGGAGAACAGGTTGCCACTGCTTTACAGTTTGATTTGGAGTATGACAACCTGATAATGGCTTCCATGCGTGGGCGAGCGGGACAAGTCCTTGGAGGAGGGTTCTCAGGAGGCCGAGCGCAGTTGGGGGTAAGAACTACTAAAGCTGTAAAACGTATTGGTTGTTCCAACCTAAAACAGATGGTTGAGGATAATAAACTAATTATTGAAGATTTAGAGATTATCACAGAGTTATCTACATTTATTGTCAAAGGACAATCATTTGAGGCTGATGAAGGATGTAACGATGACTTGGTTGCGTGTCTGTTTATGTTTGCGTGGGCAACAGACCAACAGTATTTTAAAGAATTATCTGATCAGGATATTAGATCAACCATGATGAGGGAACAACAAGATATGTTAGAACAGGATATGGCTCCATTTGGATTTGTATTGAATGGTCTTGAAGAAGAAAATAATGGTGAGATGGTTGATGAATATGGAACTAAGTGGAATCCTATTGTTCGTGATTACGGTTCAGATTGGTAAACAACTATATAAATTCTATAAGATCATGATCTAATTTTACAAAACAATTTGAACAAACTATAACTGATTGTTTTATAAAATCTGTTACTTCTTTGCGGCTATCCTCGTTTAATCCTTTACGTTGAGTTAATTTTCTAATTTTATTATTATACGGGTAGAATTTTAGACATACAGTCTCACTTTCGCCGCAATGAATACAGGATTTTTCTGCAAGGTATTCGTTAAGCCATACGATACGTTTACGGTAGTTTCGTTTTGATACACTTTTTATTGTATCTTTGTATTTTTCATAATGTTTATTCATGTGATTATTTATAAGAATCTAAACATATAAAAACGTGTTTTAGGATTCATTTTTTTATAAATATTCGTAATGAAAAGAATAAACTCTAACGTAGAGTTAGATTCTCTACAGAAAAAGGAGTAAGAAAAATGGGTTTTTTAGTGTCGCCAGGAGTACATGTAAGAGAAATTGACTTAACAAACATTGTTCCTTCTATCCAAACTAATATTGGCGCTGTTGCTGGTTCCTTTGAAAAAGGTCCAGTTAGTTCAGTTGTTAATATTTCTTCAGAAGCAGAACTAGTTTCTATATTTGGTAAACCAAATTCAAGTAACTTTGAATATTTCTTCACTGCTGCAAATTTTTTGCAGTATTCAAACGCACTTAAAGTTGTTCGTGCTGAGTCCGCCGTTTTGAACGCTGCTTCAAACCTTGGACTTTTAATTAGAGATGCAGATCACTATACTAACTCATTTAGAGATGGTCAAGGTAGTGTTGGTCCTTGGGCCGCAAGAACCGCTGGTGATCATGGTAATAATCTCGCTGTTTCAGTTTGTGCTACTTCTACAGCATTTTCGCAAGACATTACAGGTGCTAACCAAGTTAACGGTACACCAGCAAGTGGTGCAACATCTATAACAGTTGATGACGTTGATCTTGCATCTAATGCAATTAACGTTGGTGATGTTGTTTCATTCTTCACAAACAGTGGTTTCGGAACTGCTGCTACAGGTCATGCTGGCAAAGAATACGAAGTAACTGCCAGAGATACTGCAAACAATACTATCACGGTTCGTGACTTAGATAATCCAAATGGAACTGGCCTTGCTGCTTCCCTTGCTGATAACTCATTTATTAGACGCCGGTGGAAGTTCTACGATCTTTTTGATAGTGCGCCAGGAACATCTACTTGGTCTACTAAAGAAGGCCGTGGTGCTAATGATGAAATGCATATCGTAGTATATGATACAACTGGTAAAATTTCAGGTTTTGCTGAAAATGTTGCTGGTCAACGTACACTTTCTGTTTTAGAAACTTATACTGCTCTTTCCAAAAACCCTAATGCAAAAACTGCACAGGGTGGAACAAACTACTATGCAGAAATTCTTTATATCCGTTCAGCATTTATTTTCTGGATGGATCATCTTTCAGCCGGAACAAACTGGGGAAAAGACCTTGATGCAAGTAATGCTCTTGTCTTGAACGCCACGGATGCAAATAGTGCTGATGAAGGTGATAATGTTCTTGCTGAAACCGGCGATAACATGATTTTAGATACAGATGCTGGTTCATTTACAGCTGTAGATACACCAACACTTGACTCTCTAACAGGTGGAACAGATGATTATAATTTAAGTCTTGGTGAAAAACGTAGTGCATATGACTTATTTGCAAATGCTGAACTTCATGACATTAACTTTATTCTTGGTGGTCCTTCCGTTACACTTACGGCAAGTTCATTCGGTGTAGCTGGTGATGAGTTTGACACTCATGGTACAATGATTACAGACCTTGCTGAACTCCGTAAAGACCTTGTTGCATTCATTTCCCCTGCTCGTCAGTCGGTTGTAAATGTTCAAAGTTCAAACACACAAACAGTAAATGTCAAAAATTCTTTTGATACCCTACCATCATCTTCCTATGTGGTTTATGACAGTGGATACAAATACATGTATGATAAGTATGCAGATGTATATCGTTATGTGCCTTTGAATGGTGATATTGCTGGTCTTTGTGCAAACACAGACCGTGTTGCTGACCCTTGGTTCTCGCCTGGTGGTTATAATCGTGGTAATATTCGTGGTGCAATTAAACTTGCATACAATCCACAACAATCAGAAAGAGATATTCTCTACAAGGCTAGAATCAACCCAGTTGTTGATTTCCCAGGCCAAGGTGTAGTTCTCTTTGGTGATAAGACTGCTCTCACAAAACCAAGTGCATTTGATCGTATTAACGTGCGTAGATTGTTCCTTGTTCTTGAGAAAGCAATTGCTACTGCTGCTAAATTCCAACTCTTTGAGTTCAACGATGAGTTTACACGGGCTCAGTTCCGTAACTTAGTCGAACCATTTTTGAGGGATGTGCAGGGTCGTAGAGGTATTACTGATTTCCAAGTTGTTGCTGATGGATCAAACAACACCGGCGAAGTCATTGACCGAAACGAGTTTATCGCTGACATCTATATTAAACCAGCCCGTTCAATTAACTTCATTACTCTTAACTTTGTTGCAGTTCGCACAGGTGTTGAGTTTAACGAAGTAATTGGTAATTTTTAGGAGGTAACATAAAATGGCCCTTGGAACAATTGACGAATTTAGAGCACAGCTGATTGGTGGCGGTGCCAGAGCTAATCAATTTAAAGTAGATATACTTTTGCCTAGTGCGATTAATACTACTTTGGATTTACGAAAAACTTCATTCTTAGTAACAGCTGCTCAATTACCATCTATGGCAATCGAACCTATTGAAATTCCATTTAGAGGAAGAACAATTAGGATTGCTGGTGATAGAGACTTTCCTGATGCTTGGACTGTTACATTTATAAATGATACTGATTTTGGAATCCGTAACGCTATGGAAGAATGGAATAATCAAATCAATAATCTTGCTACTGGTAGAGGTATTACCAGAAGTTTAGATTACTGTGCTGATTTAACAGTATCCCAGCTAGATAGAGATGATAAAATTTTGAAACAATATAAGTTTATCAATGCTTGGCCAGAAAGCATAGCAGCGATTGACCTATCTACGGCTGCTACAACTGAACTTGAAACCTTTGAAGTTGCTTTTAGATATCAACATTTCTTATCATCAACAGTTGAAGAACAAGGAGCTAGTTTTGAGGTTTCGGCATCTATCACCGCTACTATATAAATTGACCGATAATTTGAAATTATTGAGTTTACAAACCTACTAAATAAAGAAGTAGGGAGAAATAACATATTATGGCAGAACTTTTCGGATTTTCAATTAACAGAACTAAAAAGGAAACGGGTGGTGAACAAGTATTCACCACCCCAACTCCTGATGACGGCGCTATTGATGTTGCTGGTGGTGGTTTCTTTGGCCAAATTTTAGATACAGATGGTCGAGAGAAAACAGAACTAGACCTCATTCGTAGATATAGAGATATTGCACAACAACCAGAGTGCGATAGTGCTATTGAAGATATTGTTAATGAAGCAATTACTACAGATGAAGTATCCCAATCGATTACACTTAGACTCGATAGATTACCTTACCCCGATTCAATCAAAAGAACAATTAGAAAAGAATTTGATAAAATATTATCCCTTTTGGAATTTGAATCAAAAGGAACTGACATATTGCGTAGGTGGTATGTTGATGGAAGAATCTTCTATCATAAGGTTATTGACGCAAAAAATCCTAGACAGGGTATTATTGAACTTAGATATATTGACCCTGTAAAAATCAAAAAAGCAAGAGAAGTACAAAAAGAGAAAGACCCTAAAACTGGGGTAGATATGATTAAGAAAATCAATGAATATTATATCTACAATGAGAAGGGACTTTTTTCAGCTGGATACGGCGGTGCAAACCAAGGACTAAAGATTGCAGCTGATGCGATTTCATATTGCCCGTCTGGTGTTATTGACCAGAATGGTGGCAAGGTTCTATCTTATTTACATAAGGCAATTAAACCCGTTAACCAATTAAGGATGATTGAAGATGCAGTAGTTATCTATCGTATTTCAAGAGCTCCAGAACGTAGAATTTTTTATATTGATGTTGGTAATCTACCCAAAGTGAAGGCAGAACAATATCTCAAGGATGTGATGAATCGTTATCGTAACAAATTGGTATATGATGCATCTACTGGAGAAATCCGTGATGATCGAAATCATATGTCAATGTTAGAAGATTTTTGGTTGCCTCGCCGTGAAGGTGGTAGAGGTACAGAGATCACTACTCTTGCTGGAGGTTCCAATCTAGGAGAGATTGACGATATAGAATATTTTAAAAAGAAACTATTCCAATCACTAAATGTACCTATTACACGTTTAGAAGCTGAGGGTGGTTTTGCTCTAGGTCGTTCTACAGATATTACTAGAGATGAATTAAAATTTACTAAGTTTATCCAAAAAATAAGAAAAAAATTCACTCCACTTCTTACAGATATACTTAAAACACAACTTCTACTAAAGGGTGTTATATCATTGGATGATTGGGATCAGATGAAAGAACACATTCAATATGACTTCTTGAAAGATGGTCACTTCTCTGAGTTAAAAGAAGCAGAGTTATTGAATGACCGTATTCAAACATTAGATAGTATCCAATCTTATATCGGAACATTCTTTAGTAAAGAATACGTCCTTAAACATGTGTTACGCATGAGTGATACAGCAGTTGATGAGATGAGACAACAGATTTCTAAAGAACTTGATACTGATCCAATGGACGGTGGAATTGATATGCCGGATGTTGGTGATGGAATTACAAGGTATCCACAAGATGGTACTGGAGTTGCAATTAGTGCTGATGACGTTGCTAAATTTGACGGTGACAGTCCAATGGATGACCTTGCAAAAGCTCAAGCTAAACAGGCGTTGGGTGTTGAGAAACAAGCAAAAGGTAGCGCAGCAGCATCTGCTGCACAAGCAAAAGCGACAGAAAAGGGAGATAAATAATGAGTATACAAGTAGTTAACGCACTTGCAAATGGAGATAATCTAGTAGCTGAAACTGAATTTAAAAACGCAATTTCATCTAAGATTGGAGACTCTCTTGAAACTCGCCGCAAAGAAATAGCAGGCACATTTGTAAAAACGATGAAAGTGGAAAATGAAACGGATTGAGGAAGTATATGAATCTACTGTAGTAGAGAAGGATGAACATAAAAAATCCAAACAGTATAAGAAACTTTCTCCAAAGCTAAAGGATGCTGTGGATGGTATATTTACAGTAATGGATGCTAAACCTTCAGATTTCCTAAATAGTTTTGAAAAGACAATAAAAGATATTTCAAAAAAATATAAAGTTCCTGAGAAAGAATTATTAGATTATTTTGAAAAAGAAATGTTAGCACTTTAAGGAGTTAAATAATGTCATTTGTAACAACAATCTTGAGGGATACCATAGTAAATGAACCCGCAGCTGGTGGTGTAGTAACTGTTAAAGCAACTTTTGCTAGTGATACCGCAACTAATCTTATATTGGATGCCGGTGGACTTGATGGGTTTGTCAATGGTTGTAAGTTAGATTTGTTAAGAGCTTGGTGGTCATTTTCTACAGGTAATTATGATACCGACAATAGTAACGATTGTATTATTGAATTTATAGGTGCGTCTGCTGATGTAGTTGCATTACACCTTTCTGGTACAGGACACTATGATGGTTCTGCTGGTAAAATTCCTGGCTCTGCAACAAATACAACTGTAACATCAGCTGATATATCTGCACAAACAAAAACTACATCTGGATTTGTTATTTTAGAATTTAGAAAAGATAAAGCTTGGAGCACTTAATATGCAGATCGTAAAATTATTTTCAGAAGCCGTAGATCATGACGTTGAGTACATCACCGAAGAAAAGGATGGTGGAAAGAGTTATAAGATTCGTGGAGTCTTCATGCAGGCGGATATTAAAAACCGCAATGGCCGTGTATACCCTATGGAAATACTCAATAATGAAGTTACAAAATACAACAAGAATTTTATTAAGGAAAATCGTGCATTTGGTGAACTGGGCCATCCAGACGGACCAACCGTCAATTTGGAAAGAGTGTCCCACATGATTACTTCCTTAACTCCAGACGGGAAAAATTTTATTGGCGAAGCCAAAATTATGGATACTCCTATGGGGAAAATAGTTAAAAACCTAATGGATGAAAGTTGCAAGTTAGGCGTTTCATCCAGAGGCATGGGAAGTTTGGATCAAAGAGGTGGTGCAAACTATGTGAGAGATGATTTTTACCTTGCGACTGCAGCAGATATTGTTGCTGATCCTTCTGCCCCTAACGCATTTGTTGAGGGAATTATGGAAGGTAAAGAGTGGGTTTGGAATCACGGTGCGTTGGTCGAGGCCCACGTTGCAAAGTTAAAAACAGAATTTGACGTTAAAGCTCGTCAAAGAGAAGCGAGTGTTGAAGCGTTAGAGTTCGCTAAATTCCTCAAAATGTTGTAAAACATAAATAGTATAATTGCAAAAAAGGAGACATTCCATGTCTGAATTAGAACAAACAATTGAGGAGCTTGAAGCAGAGGTATTGGCAGAACTAGAAGAAGCCAGTCAACCATCCGATTCGGGTGGAAAAGCAGATGCTCCCCAAAAAGTAAAAGATGAGGTCAACGACGAAGAAGACCTCGGCGGTGCAACCCCCGAAGCAAAAGTAGAAAAGGGTGCTGACGAAGATCGTAAAGAAAAAGCGATTGGTAAGAAAGCATCTGCTTCTGCAAAATCCGTTTCTGGTGATGCACAACAGAAAAGTGCTGGTAAAGCAGATGGTCCTCAGAAGCTTGCTGCTTCCCATGAACCAGAAGGTGAAGTTGTTTCGGAAGCGAAGACAACTAAAGCACAGGCACTTGAGCAAATTGGTAAGATGAAGAAGTCTGAAATTGAAGAAATGCTTGCTGGTCATGCTGCAAAACTTGAAGAAGCAGGAAATGCAAAGTCTGAAGAAGAACTTGCTGCCCTTCAAGCAGAAAAAGAAGCCATCGAAGAGAAAATTGCATCAATCAACGTCAAGGAAGATGTTGACGCCTTGGTTGCTGGTGAAGACCTCTCCGAAGAATTTAAAACTAAAGCAGCAACAATATTTGAAGCTGCTGTTAAATCTAAAATTCGTAGTGAAGTTGTACGGATGGAAGAGGGTTATGCTGTTTCTCTTGAAGAAGCTACAGAGACAATCAAAGAAGAGTTGTCAACAAAAGTTGATAATTATCTTAGTTACGTTGTCGAAGAGTGGATGAAAGAGAACGAACTATCGATTGAGCGTGGATTAAAAGGCGAAATCGCAGAAGACTTCATTAATGGTCTTAAACAGTTGTTTGAAGATCATTACATTGATGTTCCTGACGAAAAATATGACGTTCTGGAAGCTCAATCAGAAAAGATTGCTGAGTTAGAAGAAAAACTCAACTCTATGATTGAGGAAAATGTTGAGAAGAAGAAAGTAGTTGAATCTCTAACAAGAGATCAAATTATCAGTGAAGTTTCTAATGACTTAGCTGATACAGAAATTGAAAAGTTTAAGTCTCTCACAGAGGATGTTGATTACACGGATCAAAACAGTTTCCGTGTTAAACTAGATACTCTGAAAGAAAGTTATTTCCCAAAAAGTCAAGCTGGGGAACACTCTTTCGTAATTGATAATGATGGTAGTGAAGCTGCACAGGACATTGATACGACTGATAGCATTCGTGCTTACATGTCGGCAATCAGTCGATCAAAAAGTGCATAAATTATAAATAACTGTAGAATATAAAATAAGGAGAAACTCAATGTTTCAAACAGAACATCTACAAGAAAAGTGGGCGCCCGTCCTAGAACATCCAGATTTGCCTAGAATCGAAGATGCTTACAAACGTGCGGTCACAACCGTTATCCTAGAAAACCAAGAAAAAGCCATGAAAGAAGACCAAAGTTTTCTTTCAGAAGCTGCGCCAACTAACTCCACTGGTGGTTCCATCTCAAATTGGGACCCAATTTTGATCTCGCTAGTTCGCCGTGCAATGCCTAACCTCATTGCGTATGACATTTGCGGTGTTCAGCCAATGACAGGCCCAACGGGTCTGATCTTTGCAATGCGTGCTTCTTTTTCATCTTCCGATGGCGCTGAAGCTCTTGTTGACGAATCAATGCCTGGTTTCTCGAACCAGAATGCTGCTAGTAATGCTGGTGGAACTGATGTTGCATCGACAGAAACTAACCCTGCCGTTCTTAATGACAGTCCTGCTACTACTTACACAAGTGCAACTGGTCAAACAACTGCACAAGGTGAAGCATTAGGTGATACGACTTCTAATGCATTTGCTGAAATGTCATTCTCCATCGACAAGTCAACGGTTACTGCCGTTACTCGTGCTCTTAAAGCTGAGTACACGATGGAACTTGCTCAAGACCTTAAAGCAATTCATGGTCTTGACGCTGAAACAGAACTTGCTAATATTCTTAGTTCTGAAATTCTTGCTGAAATCAACCGTGAAGTTGTTCGCCGTGTTTATGTTGCTGCTGTTAAAGGCGCACAAGTTAACACAACAACTGCTGGTGTATTCGATCTCGACACCGACTCTAATGGTCGTTGGTCGGTTGAGAAGTTCAAGGGTTTAATGTTTGGTATTGAAAGAGATGCCAATGCGATTGGTCAACAGACTCGTCGGGGCAAAGGTAACATGCTAATGTGTTCTGCTGACGTTGCGTCTGCATTGCAAATGGCTGGTATCCTTGATTACACGCCTGCTCTTAACAACGCACTAAACGTTGATGACACTACGACAACTTTCGCTGGTGTTCTTAATGGTCGTTATAAAGTTTATGTTGATCCATATGCTGCCAACGTATCTGCTTCTCAGTACTACGTTGTTGGTTATAAAGGTTCTTCACCTTATGACGCTGGTATGTTCTACTGCCCATACGTTCCGTTGCAAATGGTTCGTGCGGTTGGTGAAAATACATTCCAACCTAAAATCGGGTTCAAAACTCGTTACGGTATGGCTGCTAACCCATTTGCTGCTGCTGGTGCAGTTGCTGCGGGTGACACACAGAACACTGATGCATCTATTGATGACGGTGTTAATGCTTACTATCGTAGAGTCAAAGTCGCAAATCTTATGTAAAATAAGAGGTCTAATAGACTTTAAGGGGAGAGCTTTCGGGCTCTCCCTTTTTTTGTTGACAACTCTTCATTTTTAGTATATACTATCTATTATAAATAATTAAAAGGGAGTATTTTGATGGCTGCGCTTGGAGCTGGAGATTTTAGAAAGATGGCATCAGGTGGTCCATATGCTGGATTGATGCGTGATGAGATTTTTCTTGAAAAGATAAAAAATAAAAAAGAATTTATCATAGGCACAGCTAAAGGTGGTCAAGCAATCATAGGTGTGAGTTATAATGCAAAAGAAAGAACTCTTTCGTATTTTAAAAAGAATGATATTAAGAAAAATACACTTCAGATAAAGGCTACTAAGATATTTAAAGATAAAGATTTTGGTGGAGGCGGTGGTTCCGGCGGTGGCGCAGAAGATACGGCGCTTACTGAATCTCTACAGTGTTTTTATTGTTCATATGTTTTTAACAAAGCAAAGAAAAAAGTTTTAAGTGTATCTCCTAAACAGCTAGAAAGTACAAAAAATTGTGCTTATACAAACAAATCATTGAAAGATTGTTTAGATAAAGGCCCAGATGATTGGGTATCGACAGACGTATACATTAAAACTGCAAATTTACTTTGGGCAAAATTTGGCCAAAAAGTATCTGGAAAGGTATATTTTCATAGAGGTTCAACCTTTATGGATAATATATATAAATCAAAAACTAAATGTCATGATATAGATAAGAAATCTGGTAATCCACAAGCGCCTGGTTCTTTTTCAAATGATAAATGGAATCCAGGCGATATCTGGATGAGTACGTTGAATCCATCAGATATGCCTCTAGACAACTTTACTTCTAACTGGGGAGAACTCAATGATAAAGTTGCAGAACTTTCGGGAGCAAAAAACTTTTCAGATAAAACAAAACTATTAGGTATTTCCTTGAAAAAAATTGGTGCAAAGTCACCAGCAACTATTACTTACTATAAAGTTCCAAATTCAGTTACAAAAAAGAAATATACCTATAATGGTTATAAGTATGGTAAGACAGGTAACTTTTTTTCATCACAAGACATTTATATAGAAACTAATTCTGGTGAAATACAATTTAGAACTTTTGGTGGTTCTACTTCTTGGCAAGGAGAAATTAAAGGAACTGCAGCTGCGGCCGGTAAGATTGGTGGTGGTAATGTTAATTTTTATACAAAACAAGTTTTAGGCGAAGAATTTCTTCCTCAAGCAGGCGAGGCCCAATTATTTTTAGAGGCAAAAAAGAGTGACTACTCAGAAAAATTGTATGACTTATATAAAAAATATAACGAAGGACAAAAGTTAGATGTTCCACTAATGGAGTTTGAAGAATTTCAATCAAAGTTTGACACGGAAACAAATTTAAATTGGAAAAATAGTAAAATTGTTTGTATGAAATTTTTAGATGTTTTAGAATCATCATCAAAAGATAAACAAGATAAATTTATAAATCTACTATATTTATATGGGTCATCTGATACAGAACAATCAAGTTATTTTATAAAAATATCCTAGTCTAAGGAACCTAAATAGTATTATGGCCACATCAACATCCCCACTATCACGGCAACCAACAAAATTGGATTATGCTAGTCCTACTCAATTTAGGTTTATCATAAATCAACTTCCAAAAGTTGAGTATTTTACTACATCCTGTAATATACCTGGCATTTCAGTTCCTAATACATTGATGTCAACTCCTTTTGTAGACGTTCCTGTTGTTGGTGAAAAACCAGAATTTGAAGATTTCACACTTTCATTTATTGTTGATGAATATCTTGAAAATTATCTATCTATGCATAATTGGATTATGGGATATGGGTTTCCAGAAAACAAACAGCAGTTTAAAACTTTTCGTGATGAAACAGCTGATACAGGTGCATTAAATACAACTCAAGGAAGTCGCACTGGTGATAGGTCATTGTATTCTGATGCAACATTAACTATCTTGAGTAATAAGAATAACCCTATTGTTGAAATTAGATTTAAAGATATGTTTCCAATTTCATTAGACGCTCTTGAATTTGATCAAGCATCAACTGATTCTGTTAATCTAAGTGCTTCTGCAACCTTTAAATATCAACAATTTAAAATAATATCTATCGTGTAAAGGAAATAAATGAACAAGTTAAGTGAGTTACAGGCGGAAGCCAAAGAAGACCTTATTATATTAGATGATGAAGATTTACACCAACAATCATACAAAAACCAAATCATCAAACCAAAATGGTTAGACTATAAGTCTAAGTATCGTATGTTGACGTTTCAATTTAAGGCTGATCATAGACGATTGTATAGAGAGAAATGGGAGTATTATGGTGGCAAAGCAACCAATAAAATTTATATTGCAAAACCCTTTGACATTAAAGTTCTAAAGACAGATTTAGGAGTCTATATAAGTTCTGATGATGATATTATTGATATTGAGTTAAAGATTGAATATTATGAAACACTAGTGCAATTTATTGAGGGTGTGATTAAATCCATAGATAATCGTAGTTGGGATATTAAACACGCACAAGATTGGAAGAAATTTTTGGCGGGAAGTTTTTAAATGGTTGATGTAAAAGTAAAAATAGAAGAGTATGCTTCATTCCCAACAATGATTTATAAGTTCAATACAAATATTGATAAAAAAGATAATGTTAAAATGGCATCATATATCAAGGATAATGATAAGATGCAAACTGAAGATAAATTATATAAAGTATCATCATTTAACCCATTGTTAGAAACTATACACCATACAACGAAAAATGTTTTAGATAAACTAGAATATGAATATGATAAATTAGAAGTTACTAGTATGTGGGGAACCTTATTAAAAAAAGGCCAGGCCCACCCGCCTCACACACACTCAAATAATTTATGGTCTGGTGTTTATTATGTTAAGAGTTCTGAGAATGCATCCCCTATTCAATTTTTTGATCCTAGATCACAGGCACATTTATTAAAACCTAAACATAAATCTAATTGGCAAAATTCTGGTATGTTGCAATTTGATGCTGAAGTTGGTTGTGGTTTAATTTTTCCATCGTGGTTAATGCATTGGGTTCCACCTACGCAAGAAGAACGTATTAGTGTATCTTGGAACATAATACTTAGAGGAGACTATGGATCACACGAAGAATACCAGTATGCTAATATCTAAGAAAAATGAGGTATATTTAAAACTTGAAAATGTTGAAGCTTCAACTTCAGCTGAACTGAATGACTTTTTTTGTTTTGAAGTGCCAGGTTTTAAATATATGCCAGCATACAAGAGTGGTATGTGGGATGGTAAAATTCATTTATATAATACGATGAATGGTGAAATATATATGGGGTTGCTCCCCTATATAGAAGAATACTTAAAAAATATTGGTGAAAACTATGAGATTGAAGGTAGAATTGTAAATGGGAGATCAGTGTCCAGAGATGTGGTGCAGGGCTTTATCGGAGGACTTAGACCAACTCTTAACGGAAATAGAATTAGAGTTCGAGATTATCAAATCGACGCTATTACTCATGCTATTGCCACAAATCGTTCTCTTCTTATTTCTCCTACTGCTTCTGGTAAGTCATTAATAATTTATTGTCTAATTCGTTACTATAAAATGATGGAATTAAAAACTTTAATATTAGTTCCAACTACATCTCTAGTAGAACAGATGTACAAGGATTTCAATGATTATGGTTGGAGCTCTGAAACATATTGTCAAAAAATATATCAAGGTCATGATAAAAAAGTAACAAAGGATGTTGTAATATCCACTTGGCAATCTATTCATAGAATGCCCAGACAATACTTTCGGGCGTTTGGGTGTGTGATTGGTGATGAGGCTCATTTGTTTAAGGCAAAGTCTCTCACTGGAATCATGACAAAACTTGATACTTGCAAGTATCGTTTTGGATTGACAGGCACACTAGATGGAACACAGACGCATAGATTGGTGTTGGAAGGATTATTTGGTAAAGCAAAATATGTGGTAACAACTAAAGAGTTGATTGATAATAAAACTTTAGCCTCTTTACAAATTAATTGTTTAGTTTTAAACTATCCCAAAGAGGATAGACAAATAGTAAAGGAGTTTGATTATGCAGAAGAGCTGCAATTTATCATCACTAAAGCCAAAAGAAATGATTTTCTTTGCAACCTTATGGATAATTGTGTTGGTAATACTTTGTGTCTGTTTCAGTTTGTAGAAAAACATGGTGAGGTTCTCTATAAACAAATGAAGGATAAATACAAAGATAGGAAAGTATTTTTTGTTTACGGAGGAGTAGATACAAACACTAGAGAAGAAATAAGAGAGATAGTAGAAAATGAAAAAGATTCAATCATTATTGCCTCATATGGTACGTTTAGCACTGGTATCAATATTCGCAATATTCATAACATCGTGTTCGCATCCCCATCAAAGTCAAAAATCAGAGTCTTGCAGTCCCTTGGCCGTGGATTGCGTCAGTCAGGATATGACAAAAAACTCAGACTATTTGATATTTCAGACGATTTATCAACCAGTGATAGGATTAATTTTACCCTAAGACATTTTAAAGAACGACTAAATATCTATAAGGAACAAAATTTTAAATTTAAAATAGATAGGATAAAATTATGAGAGAATCGATCAGAGTTTTTAAGTTATCCAATGGAGATAGTATAATTGGAGCTACTTTAGATGATGACGAAATATTTGATTTTGAAAAACCAATTCAAATAAGTTACCCTTTGAAAATGGTAGTGTTAGGTCGTATGATAGGCCGTAATCAACAAGAATCTTTAAGTCTTTCGCCGTGGGTGCATCCAATGACAGAATCAGAATATATTGATATCAATTCAAAAAACGTTATTATGTCTGCTCCAGCATCAACTGGATTACAAAGATATTATAACCATTGTGTAAATAGATTTGATTTTAAAGAAGAACCCTATGAAGAAGTAATAGGGCCTAGTGATGCAGAACTAGATGAAATTGAAGAATCTATAGATGATATGGATATGATGTATGCTGATGCATCTGATACTGTTCATTAATCTATATCATTAATGATTATCATTAACCAACCACAAGCTGACTATAACCCTATTTTTACTAAGAGTCAATACTCCTTTTTACTATTTTTAAAATAAAAAAAGAACTTGCCTTTATCTATATACTCTGTTATTATGAAGTATATTAATCTAAAGGAGTTACAATGGCAAAAAAGAAAAGCGTTCACTATGTTGATAATAAGAAGTTTCTTGTAGCGATGTCAGAATGGCGAGAAAACTGTGAAGAGGCTGCAAATGCGGGTGATAAAAATCCTCCATTAACAAATTATATTGGTGAGTGTTTTTTAAAGATTGCAACCCATTTATCATATCGTCCTAATTTTATCAATTATTCGTACAGAGATGAAATGATTTCAGATGGCATCCAGAATTGTCTTCAATATGCACACAATTTTGATCCAGTAAAATCACAAAATCCTTTCGCATATTTTACTCAAATTATTTACTATGCATTTTTGCGTAGGATACAAGCTGAGAAAAAACAAGTTCATATCAAAAATATGTCTATACAAAAACAACACTACGAACCTTATACTACAATGATGGGTGATAATAATAGTTATAGTATTGATGAGACTTTGATGAATAATATGCTTCCAGATGAAGATGTGTATAAACCTAAGAAAAAAGAAAACGTAAAGGCTAAAGGTCTTGAAGTTTTTATGGAGCCAGAAGATTGAAAATTGCACTTATAACGGATACGCATTTTGGTGCTAGAAATGATAATTCTAATTTTAATGATTATTTTTTTGAATTTTATGAGAAACAGTTTTTCCCCTATCTAGAAGAGAATAATATTACTGATGTTATTCATCTTGGTGATGTGATGGATAGAAGAAAATTTGTATCATACAAGACTGCTAAAGATTTTCGTGAACGATTTGTTAACAAATTTGCAAATATTAATTTACACATGTTAGTCGGGAACCATGACACCTTTTATAAGAACACTAACGCCGTAAACTCCTTACATGAACTTGTAGACGGTAGGTATGACAATATTACCGTTTATGAGAAAGCTACCGAAGTAGAGTTTGATGGATGTAAGATTCTGTTTGTGCCTTGGATAAATGCAGAAAATATGAGTTCTACTATGAAAATGTTGAAAACTTCTGATGCTCAAGTTTGCATGGGACATTTGGAACTAAATGGTTTTGAAATGCAGAAGGGTATGGTCATGGATCATGGCTGGGACAGACAAGAGTTCAATAGATTTGATATGGTGATGAGTGGTCACTACCATCACAAATCAGATGATGGCCAAATATTTTATCTTGGCACACCATATGAAATCTATTGGAACGATTGGAATGACCCCAAGGGATTTCATGTATTTGATACAGAGAAGAGAGAGTTGGAACGAATTGTAAATCCTCTTAATATTTTCTCTAAGATTTATTACGATGACAGTCAAGAAATTAACTATGATATGTCATCATATAAGAATAAGTACGTTAAACTAATTGTGGTCAATAAGAAAGACCTATATGAGTTTGATAAATTTGTTGATAAGTTGTTGCAGGCAGATTGTTATGAAGTCAAGATTATTGAGGACTTTTCAGAACTAGACGCAAGTAATGTATCAGATGATATTGTTGAGAATACAGAGGACACTATGACTTTGCTTGAACGTTACATTGATGATCTTGATGTTTCCCTAAGTAAAAGTAGACTCAAAAATACAATGAGAACTTTATATACTGAAGCACAGGATTTAGAAATTTGACAACTATTAGAGAGGGCCAATCTGGTGATTTTCCTTATATAGATTCTTTGAGAAAAAAAGAGGGTTCTGCTCTAGGGTTTATTCCAAAAGATGCATATACTAGTGTCCTAGAAAAAAGAAGGGTTGCAGATCGAAATCGTTGGAGATATCAAAAGATTTGGGTTACTGAAGATAACGGTGATTTAACAGGATTTTGTTATGCATCCTTTCATAAAAATCCAGCAACTATTATACAAATAGTTGTGCAAGAAGATGCTAGACGTTGGCAGAGAGCAATAATGTTAGAAAGTGAAGTAGAAAAAGAAACTAAAGAAAGACAATTATGGTCTATAAAATGTAGAGTAGCATATGACCTAGAATCTAATTGGTATTGGAAAGCAATAGGTTATATACCTGTAGAAAATACAATATCTACATGGTTAAATCAAAAAGAGAGTAAAAGTAAACGTCCAATTATAGTCTATGAAAAAATGTTAAATTTTGATGGATGTGGGCTTGAACCATTTTTTAAAGAGACACAAGATTTAGAAATATGACATATAAAGATAAAAGAACAAGAATAAAAGATAGAAGATTATATTGGTTAAGAAAGATTAAAAAGTCTAAAGGATGTGAAAATTGTGGGTATGATAAAAATCCTCTTGCATTAGATTTTGCACACATAGACCCACTGACAAAACATGAGGCGATGTGTACTTCTCGCAAAGGTGCTGGAATGGCTTCACTGTATTGTCGAATTAGTACCGTTAATAAGAATAAGAATACAAATTATATTAAACAATTGTTTGTTGAAATTAGAAAATGTAAAATTCTATGTAAGAATTGTCATGTCATAGAAACTGAAAAAGAATTTAATGGGGTCAAAATAACTAAAATTCGAGGCGGTAGTTATGAACAAAGAAAACAAAATTTGCCAGTGGAAGAACGTGGAACTTTGGAGGAATTTTTTAATTGATTATATTTAAGACGGTAAGATGGAAAAACTTTTTATCAACAGGCAACAACTTCACAGAAATTCAATTAGATAAAGACTCCACTACTCTTATTATTGGTGAGAATGGTGCTGGTAAATCTACGATTCTTGATGCATTGTGTTTTGGTTTGTTTGGTAAAGCGTTTCGTAGTATCAATAAAATGCAGCTGGTCAATACTGTCAATGGTAGTTCTGCTCTTGTTGAGGTGGAATTTTCTATTGGTTCAAAGAAACTAAAAGTTATTCGTGGAATCAAACCAAATATATTTGAGATTTATATTGATGGTAAGATGTATAATCAGGACGCAAATGCTAAAGATTATCAGAAATATTTAGAACAACAAATTTTAAAGTTGAACTATCGTAGTTTTACACAGGTTGTTATTTTAGGTAGTTCAACATTTGTTCCATTCATGCAATTGAAGGCTAGACATCGCCGTGATGTTGTAGAAGAGATTTTGGATATCCAGATTTTCTCTCTAATGAATATGATTGTCAAACAAAAATTAAAGACAATTGATGAAGAATATAAAGAGATAGATCACAAGTATCGTTTAGTAGAACAAGAGGTTATTCTAAAAGAGAAATATGTTGAGGACATTAAAGAGAATAAAAGAAAGTTGTTGGCTGAGAAGAGAAACCTTATCAGTGGAAACGAGGAAGAGATATTTAAGAAAAAAGCAAAGATCAAAGGTTTTGAAAATGATGTTGAGTCTATGCATAAGAAGATTGAAAATTCTACAAATATTGAGGATAGATATAATAAACTTAAAGATATCCACTCACAACTAAAAGAGAAACATAGAACACATACTAGGTTTATTGGTTTCTTTGAAAAAAATGAAGATTGCCCAACTTGTCAGCAACACATTGATGAAACTTTTAAAAAGGGTATGATTGATACAGAAAATTCTAAGTCTGAAAAATTAACTTCTGGTATGGAAGAATTGTTAGAAGAATTAAAATCAGCTGAATCAAAGATTGTTACAATTAAGGAAGTTAATAAAAATATACAATCTTGTAATGTTGAGATTGCAAAAGAAAATAGTTCTATTGGTCAATTAGAAATATTTAATATGACCCTGTATAATGAAGTTGATCATCTAGAAAATGGTAATGTAGGTGATAATGATATTAATGAAATTGAAAAACTTAAAGAGTCTCTTGGTGACTTGTTAAAAACAAGATCAAGCTTGAGAGAAGAGAGAATATATGATGAAGCTTCTAGAAGTATGCTTCAAGATACTGGCATCAAAACTAAAATAATCAAGCAGTATCTTCCTATCATGAATAAGTTGATTAACACTTACCTTACGTCTATGGAGTTTTATGTCAATTTCACTTTGGATGAAAATTTTGAGGAAACAATAAAATCTAGATATCGTGACGATTTCTCTTACTCCTCATTTAGTGAAGGTGAAAAGATGCGTATTGACCTTGCACTGTTGTTTACTTGGAGAGCTGTTGCGAAGATGAAGAATAGTACTAACACAAACTTGTTGATATTGGATGAAATTTTTGACAGTTCGTTAGACGGTACAGGCACAGATGAGTTTCTAAAAATCCTCAATACGTTAGGTGATGAGAATGTGTTTGTGATTAGTCATAAACAAGATCAGTTAGTTGATAAGTTTAGAAATACAATCAAATTTGAGAAGATTAAAAACTTTAGTCATGCGGTGGAATAGTGAAAATAGTAGGTATTTCTGAGGGATTTCATGATGCCGCTTTGTGCGTTATTCGTGATAAAACAATTGTTTATGCTTCTCAAAGTGAAAGATATAGTGGAGTTAAAAATGATAGATGGGTTCATCCATCACAATGGCCCGTATCTGAAAAATACCAACCAGACGTAGTTGCATACTACGAAAAACCTTTCAAAAAAAATCTAAGACTATTGTGTTCTGGTCAAAAGTGGCAAACACCTAAAGTTAAGTATGACTATAGTTTTAGTCATCACGAATCTCATGCAGCTGCTGGATATTATACTGCTCCTTTCGATGAATGTAATATCCTAGTAATAGATGCAATTGGTGAGTGGGACACTATCTCTATTTGGAAAGCAAAGAATAACGTGATGAAGAAAATACGGTCATGGAAATATCCGTATTCTTTGGGTCTACTCTATTCTGCAATTACTCAACGCATAGGTTTTAAACCTAACGAAGATGAATATATCACTATGGGTATGTCTGCCTTTGGTGAACCCAAGTATAATCTAGAACATTTGTTATGGGAAAATAACCATAAGGGTGTTGGAGACATTTACCCAAATGCACAAGAAAATGACCTCGCAGCGTCCGTACAAGACCTGTACGAGAGGGAATTACTTAAATTGGTAGAGATGTGTCCACATGAAAACTTGGTTATAATGGGCGGGTGTGCTTTGAACTGTGTTGCAAACTCAAAAATTAAAGGTAAGAATATTTGGATAATGCCTGCCCCAGGCGATGCTGGTTCTGCATTGGGTGCTGCTGCACTGGTTTGTAAGAAGAAATTGAAATGGGAGTCACCATATCTTGGCCATCGTATTTTTAATGATATACCTGTTCATAAAGTAGTGAACGAACTTTTGAGAAATAAAGTGTGTGGTGTTGCAAATGGTAAAGCAGAGTTTGGTCCACGAGCATTAGGTAATCGGTCTTTACTTGGTGATCCACGATATGATATAAAAGATACAGTCAATAAGATTAAACGTAGACAGTTATTCAGACCCTTTGCACCAGCTATACTAGAAGAGTATAAAAACGAATATTTTAAGGGCCCAATGAATGAGTATATGCAGTTTACCGCAAAGGCAAAACATGACTATAGTTCTGTTACACATGTTGATGGAACGGCAAGAGTGCAAGTAGTAAAGAAAGATTGTCGTTCATTACTTAGAGAAATTTTAGAAGAATGGTATGAAAGAACTGGATGCCCGATGCTTTTAAATACATCTCTAAATATTAAAGGGAAGCCTATAGTGAATACATGGGAAGATGCCCAAGAGTGGAGTAAATTATATAATGTTGCTGTTTTCTAGAAAAAAGAAACTATGGTGGAATAATGGGTAAACGATCAGACTTTGAGAGAAAACCAAGAGACTTCTATCCTACGCCGATAGAAGCAGTAATTCCATTAGTGAAACATTTACCAGAGACTTTTGATTTTGCAGAGCCATGTGCTGGTGATGGTACGT